>Ga0315901_10003801_pt1 | contig 19274 bp, 18 predicted proteins | sample LakEriMetagenome_10_FD_203761 | JGI IMG/M metagenome (GOLD analysis project Ga0315901, IMG submission 203761) | Freshwater fungal communities from buoy surface, Lake Erie, Ohio, United States - Buoy 2 MA116 | ecosystem: Environmental > Aquatic > Freshwater > Lake | place: USA: Lake Erie, Ohio... | reverse complement strand
GTCCGTCGGCACGGACACGGCTCTCCGGATCCAGCCGTACCTCTGCGTGTCCTACGACCGCGAGGAGGCGTTCTACCAGCCCATGCGGTTGGTGAACACGGTCTTCGTTGGTCCCGTGCTCATCGCTGCCTCCACGAAGTTGGAGAACCCGCTCCTGAAGGTCGTGACGGGCGTATCGGGCATGTTCCTGATGGTCGGAAGCGGCATCCGCTTCTATGAGGCCTACGAAGAGATGGCCCGCTACACCGCCGAAGTCGGCGCGGAGGACTAAGCATGTCGGCCCCCTCCAACGTCGTGAACGCCCTCATCGCAGTTCATGTTGCCCTGCGCGTGGAGGAGATGCTCTTCCACGTCTACCACTGGCGCAGCAAGGGCGCGGACTACTACGGCGACCACCTCCTCTACCAGCGCCTGTACCAAGACCGCGCGCTGGAGATCGACCGCATCGGTGAGGTGCTCGTCGCGCTCGGTGGCGTGTCGAGCGTCGCTCCCGGCGCGACCATCGTCGGGATGCAGGACCTCGCGGCGCGGGTCGAGGCCACGCAGGGGACCGATGCGGTCAAGGGGCTCGCGCTCGTGAACGAGACCCTCCGCCGCGTCAATGACGCGAACGCCCTCCTCGGGAAGGGGCCCTACACCCTCTCGGTCAACAACGTGCTCGCGGGCTTCGCCGACAAGCACCTCGAAGCCCTCTACCTGCTCAAGCAGCGCGCGGAGCGTGAGTGATGTCCTACGGCCGCAACTTCGACTACCCCATGCCCATAGAGGGCCGCATGGCGCGTCAGCAACTCGCCCGCATCGCGATGGACGCGGCGAAGTTGCACAACGCGTTGCAGGACAATGACGACCTCCCGGCGTGGGTGCTGCTCAAGATCAACACTGCGGAGGACCGTCTCCACATGGCCTCCGACTATATGCGGTACAAGATCAAGCCCGGCCTCGACGCCTACTACGCAGGGGCAGGCTACGGCGCCCCGCCCACGCAGGAGCAGAAGGACCGGAGTTTCCGGAACACCTTCATCATCCTCGGCGTGATCGTCGGGACCGTCGCGCTCTTCGAGGCGCAGGCGAGCATCGAGAAGGCGTTCCGGTGAGGTACGGTTACCCCGGCGTGCTCGGAACGGCCCTGCCTGACGGCGGGACCGTGACCAAGACGGTCCGCACGGAGGACCGTCCGTACCTCTGCGTGTCCTACGACACCGAGCAGCAGACCGTCCAGCCCCTGCGCCTCGCGGCAGGGCTCGTCGGCGGTCCGCTCGTGATGTACGCCTCCCGCCAACTCCCGGCGGACCGGCCGGTGCTCCGCGCTGCAACGCTCGCCGTCGGCGCGGGTGTGTCCATCTGGTCCCTCTGGATCTGGAGCAAGGCCTCCGGCGCGATGGCCTCGTTCCCCGGCGAAGAGGACATCGCCGGATGAGCAACTCCGCCACCGGGTACTCGCTGCTTGGGGTACAGGTGCAGGACGAGGGGAGCAACCTCGGCCTTGCCACCTTCCTCGACTTTACGGGTGCCGGTGTCACGGCGTCTGCCTCCGGCTCTGTCATCACGGTCAACATTCCCGGTGGCGGGGGCGGTGCGCCGACGAACGCGCAGTACCTGACGCTCGCGGTGGACGCGACGCTCTCGGATGAGCGCGTGTTCGTCCCCGCGGCGCGACTCGCTGCGACCGACGGCGGCGCGGGCGGCAACTACACCCTCGACCTCGCCATCATCGGCGGCCTTACCCCCGGTTCCTACACGAACTCGAACGTGACGGTGGACGCCTACGGGCGCGTCACCTCCGCATCGAGCGGGGCGGCAGGGGCAGCCGTCACAGGCATCTACGGCAACGGCGGGGACGGAAACTTCACGGTCGTCGGCACCCTCACGCAGACGACGGAGCGACAGTACGCCAACCTCACTGTCCCAGTGGGAACGGTTTACAAGCCGAACGGCTGGCGCACCTTTGTGAGCGGTACGCTCACCAATGCCGGGTCGATGAACGACGACGGGAACGCCGCGGCCGGGGCAACGCAGGGCGCGGCGCTCACGCTGCGCAACTACCTCGGCATGGCAGCGGGCGCGGGCGGCGCCGGACGCGTCAACACGACGGGGACGGGCAACGCAGGTGCGGGGAGCGGCGGGAACTCCTCGCCCAACGACACCAACGTCGCCCCGACGGGTGGCACGGGCGGACAGGGCACGGGGGCATATCCGGGCGGAGGCGGCGGGGGCGCAGCGGCGCCCGCGGTGTACCAGCGCGCCGCGGGCGCGTGGTTCCAAGGCCGACCGAACGGTCTCACGGTTCCGTGGGGCGGCGGTAGTGGCGGCGGCGGCGGAGGTCTCTCCGTCGCTCTACCTGATGTTCCCTCGTCGGGCGGCGGGGGCTCAGGCGGCGGTGGCATCTGGATCGCCGCAGCCAGCCTCGCCAACGCAGGCGGCGTCATCAGCGCCAACGGCGGCGCAGGCGGGAACGCGGCGGGTGTCACCGTCTCCGGCGCAGGCGGCGGCGCGGGCGGCGGCGGCGGGCTGGTGTGGGTCATCACGAACACCCAGCGTGGCAGCATCGGCGGGACCATCTCTGCGAACGGCGGCGCCGGAGGACTCGGCGCAGGCGCAAATGCGACCAACGGCGCGGTCGGAACAGCCGGGGTGGCCTGCGTCGTCTCGTTCGGAGGCCCGTGATGCAGAAGTACCTCGTCGTCTCGGTCGGAACCGATCCCGCGGACGCGACGGCGCTCGCGGTGGCGAACGACTGCTGCGGCTTCTACACCGGCTTGCCGGAGAACATGGCGGCGCAGGCGGCTTCCGAAGGGTGGACCCTTCCTTGCGTTCTCACGGATGACGGGACAGGTTTCATCTCTGCGTGGACCCCGGCGGTGGTTCCGTGAGCGGATCATCGACCGGCTACAGCGTCGGTGGGGTGATTGCGCAGGACGAGGGTGTGACCATCGGGGCCGCGCCCATCCTCAACTTCACGGGCGCCGGGGTGACCGCTACCGATGTCGGAGGCGTCGTCACGGTCAACATTCCCGGCGGGGGCGGGGGTGCTCCCACCACGGCTGAGTATCTTGTCCTCTCCGTGGATGCCGCCCTTCCGAACGAGCGGCGGTTCGTCCCCTCTACAAACCTCTCCGCAACGGACGGGGGGCCGGGAGGCGACTACACGCTCGACCTGTCGAACACCTCCGTTGTAGCAGGGAACTACACCAACACCAGCCTGACGGTGGACGGCAAGGGGCGCATCACGTCGGCGGCCAACGGCCCCACGCCGGTAACAGCCGTCTCGGTGGACGTCGGGGAACTCACGAACAGCGGAACGGCCACCGCGCCCGTCCTCGGCCTTGCAAACACGGCGGTGACTCCGGGTTCCTACACGAACGCGAACATCACTGTGGACGCGCAGGGGCGCCTGACCGCCGCCGCGAACGGCGCAGCGGGCACCGTTACGGTGGAGGACGAGGGCGTCCTCGTGGGCACCGCGCCTGTCCTGAACTTCACCGGTCTGGGTGTCACGGCCACGGCGGGCAGCGGCACCGTGGTTGTCAACATCCCCGGCGGAGGTGCCCCGAGCGCCGCTCAGTATCTTGTGCTCACGGCCGACGCGGGGCTCAGTGGAGAGCGCATCTTCGCCCCCTCGCTCGACTTCTCGGCGACCGACGGCGGGGCAGGGGCCAACTACACGTTCGCCCTGTCGAACACCGCGGTTGCCGCAGGCTCCTACACCAACGCGAACATCACGGTGGACGCGAAGGGTCGCCTCACGGCGGCATCCAGCGGCTCGGCGGGAGGCGTAACCAGCGTCAGCGTGGACGCAGGCGAACTTACCGACACTGGTACGGCTTCCGCTCCGGTTCTTGGCCTTGCAGACACGGCCGTGGGAGCAGGGACGTACACGAACCCCACCATCACGGTGGACGCAAAGGGTCGGCTCACGTCCGCCGCCAACGGTACGTCTTCCGTCGCCGTTCAGGATGAGGGAACACCGCTCGCCACGGTCGGAACGCTGAACTTCGCCGGGGCGGGCGTCACCGCGACGCAGGCAGGCGGAGTGGTCACGGTGACTGTTCCGGGAGGGGGCGCACCGGCAACGGCGCAGTACCTCGTGCTGTCGGTGGACGCGGCGCTCCCGAACGAGCGAGCCTTCGTTCCCTCGGCCAACTTCACGGCAACAGACGGCGGGGCAGGTGGGAACTACGCACTGGACCTCTCGAACACCGCGGTCACTCCCGGTAGTTACGCCAACCCGACCCTGACCATCGACGCGAAGGGCCGCGTCACGGCAGCGAGCGCGGGCGGGGCAGTGACCTCCGTAAGCGTGACGGCGGGCGAACTGACCTCGACGGGTCCGTCGGGCAGCCCCACCCTCGGGCTTGCAGACACCGCGGTCACGCCGGGGTCCTACACCAACGCCAACATCACGGTGGACGCCAAGGGGAGGATCACCCTCGCGGCCAGCGGTTCCACCAGCGGTGTCGCCAGCCTGACGGTGGACGCGGGAGAACTGACCAACACCGGGACGGCTACCGACCCCGTGATCGGGCTTGCCAGCACCGCGGTCACCCCCGGCACCTACGCCTCCGCCAACATCACCGTGGACGGCTTCGGGCGCATCACGGCGGCTGCCGCAGGCGGGGGCGGCGTCGCATCCGTGAGCGGGGCGGCAGGCCGCACCACGTCAACGGGTGGCACCAACCCGATCATCGACCTCGACACCACAGGTGTCGTCGCGGGAAACTACGACTTCGCGTCCATCACCGTGGACATCTACGGGCGCATCACCGCCGCCACGGACAACGGGACACCGGTCACCAACATCCTCGTGGACGCCGGGGAACTGACCACGACGGGCGGCTCCCTCCCCACGCTCGGTCTGGCGACCGTGGCCGTCACTCCGGGCACCTATCAGGGCGCCGACATCACGGTGGACGCCTTTGGTCGCGTCACCTTCGCCGCCAGCGGCGCGGGGACGCTGTCCGTCGTCACCACGAGCGCGAGCCCCTACGTCATGGCGACGAGCGTGACGACGGTCTTCGCCGCTCCGGCGGCCGCGCAGACGGTCCGCCTGCCCGCAGCGAACGCCGTGGGCGTGGTGCCGGGCAAGAACATCACCATCAAGCGCGTGAACACCTCGGCGAGCGTCGTTACGGTTACCTCCGCAGGCGGGAACATTGACGGCGTGGCTGCGGCAACGGGCATCGCCCTGTCCGCGGGCACGCTCGACAGCATCACGGTACAGAGCGACGGCACGAACTGGTGGATCGTATGACCGGGAGGAAGCGATGACCGGGAGGATGCGATGACCGGGAGGAAGCGATGACCGGGAGGAAGCGATGAGTTTCAAGTTGCCCCCGCAGGCCACGAAGGCCGGTGCTCCTGTCGTCACTGACGACGCCAGCAAGGGCTACGTGGTCGGCTCCGCCATCATCGACACGAGCACGACACCTCGGCAGGTCTTCATCTGCACGGATCCGACCGTTGGCGCGGCCACGTGGGCGAACGCAGGCGGCGTCTCGGCGCACCCTTCCCTCTCCACGCTCGGGTGGTCCGCTTCCGGACACACCGGCACGACAAATTCTGTGGCCTGCTTCAACAGTTCCGGTGTCGCGCAGACGGCACAGGCCACCGTGGACGGAACGGTCCTGACCTACTCCGGAGGCACGCTCCAGTTCCTCGCTATGGCCGCAGCAGTCGCGTTCACCAGCGCACGTGCGGTCGAGATTGAGTACATCGCGACAGCAATCACCCCCACCGCGGACGCTCAGGTGTACACCGGGAGTTTCGTCTAATGGCACTCCCGACGCAGAACTGGCGCATGCTCCAGCCCGTGTACGTGGGCGCGACGGGCAGCACCGTGACCGGCGGTATCGCGGGCATCCTCGACGCGATCTACACGATGGGAACCGCGACCACCTACGCCGACGGAACGGCGCGTACACCCGGCTCCGGAAGCGCGTGGACGTGGAATCGTGACCAGACGACCTTCGTCCCCGGCGTCACGACCGCCTGTTACGCCACCCCGCCCACGACCACTGCAATCAACCAGCAAATCATCATCGCGGGCTCCACGAGCGTGGCCGGTGCAGTTTGGAAGCAGTTGTACGATGCGCGAGCCGCTAATCAAATCTATGCCGGAACCGCAAAGAACTCCGGTGCCTACACTTCGTGGAACAACGCCACGACCCCGTTCACGGCGGGGGACTTCACGGGTTTCGTCACCGGGATGGGGACGAGCAACTTTGCCGCAACCAACACGTACATCGTGTACATGCTGGAGTCTCAGGAAGCCGTCGTTGTGTGGTTGCAGTCGTTGAACAACGTCAACCTCAACTGCGGCGTGTTCGTAATGGGTGCGTATTGCGACCCGTTGTCGGCTGCTGCTCTAAACGCGGAGAGTGACGGTCGGCTGTACGGTGTCACTACTTCCGGCTTTCAAGGCAGGCTTGCCTCAAACTGGCTGAGTTTGACCCTCCAGCAGACATTCTTTTGGAACGATACAACAAACCAGTATGCACACTCCGTGGTGTTCACGCCCGGTGCTGGAACCGTTCTGCCCGCCACCCGTTTCGTGAGCGTGTCGCCCACGACTGACTTTGTGTCGAGGAATGGCGACCTGCCGCAAATCCCGCTCCAACTGGTGTCGGGCAACAACTTCATCGGCCAACTCCGGCAAATGTTCATCACTCGCGACTCGTCCAGCATGGTCGCATGGGAGAGCGGTGGCGTGGTGCGGGGATACCTTCTCGGGGGGCCCCTCGGCACCTCCGACGTGCTGCTCCTGACGTACTGACATGCCCCTTCCCCCTCTCAACTGGCGGCGTCTTTCTCCGGTGGCTGTGGCCGCGACGAACGTCAACGCCATGATGGACGCCCTGTACACGGCGGGAACGGCCGTCACGTACGCGGACGGGTCCGCCCGCACGCCCGGAACGGGGAGCGCGTGGACGTGGTCGAGGGACACCACAAACGCGCTTCAGGCGGGGGCAACCACGGCTGCGTACGCATCGCCTCCGCTTGCCACGGCCCTGAACCAGCGCATCATCTGGGCAGGGTCCATCAATGCTCCGACCGCACTCCCCGTGCTGAACGCGGGAGGCGTGAGTGACACTTCGGCCGCGAACGTCGTCTACTGCTCGGTCGCGAAGAACACAGGTGCATACAACAACTGGAACTCCGCTACGCCGTTCACCAGCGGTCAGTTCCTCGGCTTCGCTCGCTCGTCTGTGGCGGTAGCGACAGCGGCGTGGACGAGCATGTCCATGTGGGAATGTCAGGAAGCCGTTGCCGTGCAGTGGTCCCGCGTCGCGCCGAACATCACGACGAGCATCAACATCTGCGGCGCGTTTCTCGACCCCGGAGCGACAGCGAACGGTGAGTCGGACGGCCGCCTCTATGGGATCACGACCACGGGGAGCAACAACTACACGGCGGCGTCCGGCATCTGGTCTTCGGCGGCGGACGCGGTGTTCGTTGACAGCGGTCTTGCAGACCGTTCTCGCTTCGCTACCTTCGTTCCGGGGGCAGCCACCTCCGTTCGCATGGCCCGGTACGCGGACGTGGCAATCAACAACCTCTTCCTGAGCCGCAACGGGGACATTCCTCTCCTGCCGTGGTGGTGTGTCCTCACCCCTGCGAACAACTACCCGGCGCTTCTCCGTGAAATCATGCTCACCCGCGACACCCTCTCGAACCTCACCTTGCAGAACGGCGGTGTCGTGAAGGGCTACACGCTTGGCGTGTACAACATCACCACGAACGCCGACGCCTGTGTCCTTCTCGCGTAGAGGCCCGCCATGTCGTTTCCAGATCAGGTTCAGCGCGCCTTCGACAACTGCCCCGGCACCGTCCGCATGGAGGTCTACGCGACCGAGGCGGGGACGCTCACGCCCGACGTGCCGTGTGCGTGGACGACGCTCCCCGACGCAGTCATCTGCTGCTACGACGCGGCGGACGTGAACCTCGGTTCGTACGCCGTCGAGGGGTAAGCGGAGAAGAAAGCGCCCCTCGCGCGGGGCCGCAAGCAGCCGAACAGGAGGACGGTACAGGAGAGAAGATGCGGCTTCGCTGCGGCGAGGGGCGTTTCAGAGGCTAACGTCTCCTCCGGTCTGCGCCGCATGTAGGGGCGCGACCGAGTGCTACGGACACCCGTCCACTCTCGAACTTGTCGGGGCGTATTGACAGGCTTCGCAGCGGTGTGTACGTTCGTGGGTAGCGGACATCTGTCCGTGTACCCCCGTTCCGGAGACCGAATGTCAGCCCCTCGCATCAACTTCAACCCGCGCCCCGGCGACAGCAACTACGCCGCGCACGTGGTCCTCTCGCACATGATGGTCCCCACGCTCGTCGTGGGCGGAGAACCTTCGTTCGTCGTACGGAAGATCGCCCCGCGGCTCTTCCGCCACGGCCTGCATATGGTGGCCCATTGGCCCTACAAGAAGGCGAAGGGCGCCTTCCCCGACAACATCGGCGCGCTTCTCGTGCTCACGGACATGGTCGGCCATTCCATGAGTGGGTGCGCCGTCGCCGAGGCCGAGAAGCGCGGCATCCCTGTGGTCATGGGGGTGCGGAAGTACGCCTTCCTTGAGCAGCGGCTCAAGGACGCAGGTTTTCCGGAGATCCCGAAGTTGGCCCCGAAGCCTGCCACGTCCACGAAGCGCCCGCTTGCACCTGACATCATCACACCGTCCATCCGTCCCCTTCTTGTGCCTGCGGCAGACGCTGTCGAGGCCTACCTCCCTGAACCCTCCCCCAGCAACGACACCGAGAACACCGACATGCCTGTCCCGACCACCACCGAGCACCTCTCCAACAAGACCCTCCGCTACGACGCGCGAACGCTCCGCGAACTCTACACGGAGGCGATCATGGAGAACCCGAACATCACCAACCGCGAGGTGTACCAGACGGTCCTGCTTCGCGCCGCGGCAAAGGGCATCGAGGCGGGTGGGGAGCGCCCCGACCTCTTGGCGGCCATCCGCAAGGAGTTGCGCATCATCCGCCCGAAGAACGCCTACGTCGTCAAGCCCGTCGCGTTCGCGGCCCCTGCCGAGCCCCTGACCATCACTCCCGCGAAGGACACCTCGACTCCGGCGTCGTCTGATACGGAACGTCAGCACTCGGCCTCCGGTGACGACGGTCCGTACCCCTCCCTCGCCGAGACCCTCGGGCAGAACATCGTTCGCATCCACAAGCCCGAGGTCCCGCCTGTCACGCGTCCCGCTCCTTCGCAGGACGTCCGCGAACTCGTTCAGATGCTCCGCACCGCGATGGCTGCCGAGGGCATCGAGCGCCTGACGGTCACCAAGGGCGCCGTGAACTTCCGGCGCGTCGTGGTCGAGGAAGGCGAGTACGACGTGTAGGACTGCGCGGCTACGCGCGGCCCCGGTCGATCAGGAACTGACCCACCCCGACGGCGTGCATCACGTCATTGAGGTGGGTCTTCCGTTTTGGCACTTCCACGCGGTCCCAGAGCCCTCGCTCCCGCAGGCGCTTCTCCATGCGGAGTCCGAACACGTCCCTCGGCACCTGCCCCTTCCACTCCGAGGGCAGGAGGCCCACGGGGCGGGCCGACCAGAACGCGCGAACGAGGCCTCCACCGATGGCGGCGAGCGCGAGCAGGTCGCGGGGGTCTCCGGGTCCGCGCGTGTAGACCTTCATCTGCTCGACCGCGAGGACGTCCGGCTCTCTGTCGGGGAACCGGGCCGCGTGCGCCAGTTCGACCGCGCCCACCGTCGCGTTCCACGCGACAGGACCATCGTCGTCTCGCCCCCCGGTAGCGTGCGGGAGGGAGGGGACGTAGGCCGCGAAGCGGAGGTGCCAGCCCTCGTCCTGCGTCTCCCACCATGCGCAGCCGCAGCCGCGCAGGCCGGGGTCGATGGACAGCAACAAGCGGCTCATGCGGGGCCCTAACCGGCTTCGCGGAGGTTCGCGCGCCGTTTTTCACGGTTCCGCCGACGGGATCAACTTTATAATTTTGAGTTATTGACCGCTCAATAACCTAAAGTTATAAAGTCGAGGCCGTCGGCGGAAAAAGTTTTCGCGGACCCCTTCCGGTCCGGAACGGCTTCCGATAGGCTCGCACCACCTCCTCCCCAGAGGCTCCATGTCCAGCACCATCCCGATCAAGGTAGCCCTCGGCGACCTGACCTCTCTCGAAGTGTCCGCCCCCACCGCGTCCCGCAGCAGCATCATCCGAGCCCTCATCGTGGGAACGGTGGCGAAGGGCGCCCCGCTCGACGTTCCCGGCTTCGATCCCCCGCGCGCATCGTCGTGGACCTCGGTGGCCGTGGACACGGCGACTGAGGTGCTCATCGCCAAGGCCTTCCAGACCAACAGCGTCAAGAACATCTCGGCTCTCGTCTACAACGCCGCGCGGGACCCCGTGGTCACGGCGACCGCGCGCGACTTCCTCGCCCTGTCTGCCGCGGCCAAGCGCAAGCGGGTAGACGAGGTACTGGTGGCGGCGACGGGGAGCACGGTCTCCTCCGAGACCAGCGCCGAGGAAGAGGCCGAGCAGGTGCAGCGTTCGCATCTCGTCCGCTTCGTCGTGGACGAACTGGAGCAGGCCTCGAAGGCGTTGGAAGTCGCGACCGCGCGTCACACCGCGGCGAAGATGGCGTTCGAGGCGCTTCAGAGCGTCCTCGGGGACGAGACCGCCAAGTCCACTCCCGCCTGAGCGGAGAACACAGCAGGAGCGGCGCACGGGCGGACCGCTCCTGCTTGCACGACGGCCGAATGTGTCCTATGACACCTGTCAGGCTCCCCGCCCTGCTCCCCTCCCCCTCCCCGTCCGTGTCCGCTGCCCACCGCCTCCCTGCGGTGGGCCGCAGGCCCGTCACCGTCACGGTGCGCCTTGCCCCACACGCTGAAAATCTGCACCTTCGACTCCCTCACCGACAACCATCCCGTCGCCGCCGATCTCTCGTGGCCCGCTGACTTCAGCGAGTGGAAGGAGACGCACCGGAAGGAGGACGCGGCCCTGTGGTCCCCCGTCACCTACCGGACCGGCGGACTCCGCATCAAGGGCCAGACCGAACAGAACATCGAGACCGTCCACGCCGTCGTGCTGGACTACGACAGCAAGCACGCTCCCGTGACCATCGAGCGGGCGCAGGAGGTGTGGGGAGGGTTCGAGCACGTCGTCTACACGACGTTTCAGCACGCGCCCGAGAAGCCCCGCTTCCGCCTCGTGATGCCGCTCTCGCGCCCGGTGACGACCAGCGAGTTCCGTCGCATCTGGGCGTGGGTTCACGCTCGCGCAGTCGAGAACGGCGTCCCCTTCGATCCGTTGTCGGACCCCGGACGCATCTACTTCATCCCGACGAGCGCGCCGGGGGCGCAGCGGCAGTACACGTACAACCACGAGGACGTGCTCGACGCGGACCTCGTGTTGTCCATCGCGCCGCCGGACACCTACCGCCCGCTGCCGTCTACCCGCGCCCCTGTCGGCGCATCGGCTACGGCCCCGTCTCCGGTTGCCACGGCCCGCTCCACGGGCATCTTCTCGGGCATCGAGACGGCGCATCAGGTCGAGAACCTCGACCGCATCGAGGCGCAGTGCGCCTTCATGCGCCACTGCCGCGAGGATGCCGCCTCCCTCGCCGAGACCGAATGGTACGCGTGGCTCTCCATCCTCGCGCGCTGCAAGGACGGAAACCGGCAGGCGCACGAGATCGGCAGCGCCTACGCAGGGTATTCCCCGGCCGAGACCAACGAGAAGTTCCACCGCGCCGCGACGGAGACGGGCCCGCGCACCTGCGCGGTCATCCGCACGCTCGGCACTGCGTGCGACGGCTGCACGCTCGGGCGCCCGACGGGCGAGATTACCTCGCCCGTGATGCTGGGGCGCCCGGACCCCGACACGGCCACCGCGGATGAGTTGCGGGAAGACCAGCGTGTGCGCACCGAGTCCGATCTCGACCGCACCCGTGCCGCGGTGGCCGCTCTGGAAGCCGAGGTCGCCCGCCTCACCGTCGAGGAGAGCGTGGCGCGCACGCGCATGGCGAACGCGCGGCGGTTCGGGATGGAGGAGACGGTCCGCACCGAGACCGAGGCCCACGTCCGCGTGCGCGCGGACATGGCGACGGCGCGTGACCGGCTTCGCGGCGCACAGGCGGCACTCCGGTCCGCCGAGGCACAGTCCCGTCGCACCGCCAACCTCACGCAGGCCGACCCCCGCGTGCTCCAGCAGATGATGCTGGACCCGCGGACGGGGATGCCACGCGCCTCTCTTGCCAACATCGAGGCCGTCCTTCGCGGGGACGGCGCCTACACCGTGACCTACTTCCGCTACGACGCGTTCGCAGAGAAGTTGTACTACGGAAGTGGTCCGGCAGCAGATCACCTCGACACGCGCATCAACATCGACATCGAACGACGCTACAACATCAGTCCCCGAACCACGCTCGTACAGGAGGCCATTGTGAACATCGCGAAGGAGAACTCGTTTCATCCGGTCAAGGAGTACCTTGAACGCATGTCGTGGGACGGAGTGTCGCGCGTAGCAGACCTCTTTGTTCGCGGCTTCGGGGCCAGCGGCGACGCCGCCTACCTCGCGGACGCCGCCAACAAGTTCTGCATCGGCGCGGTCGCACGCATCTTCGAGCCGGGCTGCAAGATGGACAACATGGTCGTCGTCGCCGGACCGCAGGGCATCGGGAAGTCCACGGCGTTCTCGGTCCTCGCCAACGGGTGGTTCGCGGACAGCCCGCTCTCCATCGGGGACAAGGACGCGTTCATGCAGATGGCGGGGAAGTGGTTCTACGAACTGAGCGAACTCGACTCGTTCAAGAAGGCGGAGAACACCCGCATCAAGGCGTTCCTCACCTCCTGCACGGACAACTTCCGGCCGCCCTACGGCAAGCACACGGTGGAGCGGCCGCGCCAGACCATCCTCGTCGGCACCACCAACGAAGACCAGTTCCTGAACGACCCGACCGGCTCGCGGCGCTTCGTCCCGCTGCGCGCCACGAAGGTGGACGTCGCGTGGCTGCGCGAGAACCGCGACCAGATCTGGGCCGAGGCCGTGGTCCGCTACCGCGCGGGCGAGGTCTGGTACTACGCCGGGGAGAGCGCGGTTCGCCTCGCCAAGGAGAGCGAGCCGTTCCAGCAGGAGGACGTGTGGACGCCGACGGTGTTCGACTACGTCGCCCGCAGCAAGAAGGGAGCCGTGGCCGTGCTCGACGTCCTCACGGGAGCACTCGGGATCGAGGTGTCGCGCATCACCCGCGCCGACAAGATGCGTGTTGTCCACATCCTCAAGGGAATGGGGTGCGCCCTGTCCTCGGACGACGCCCACCGGGGCGCGGTGTACTCGGTGCCCGACTCCGTTCTCGCCGCGGGACAGAAGGCTCGTCCCGCCGCCGTCATCCAGCCCACCGTCCCCTCGTGGGTATCGGGCAAGCCCGCCGTGACGGAGGCATAGCCGATGCGCGAGTTCAAGAGCGTCTCCGCATCGCAAATCAGCAACTACCGGGACTGCGCGCGGAAGTGGTGGTATCAGAGCATCCTCGGGCTTCAGACGCCGCAGAACGCGAGCGCCGCGCTCGGTGAAGCCGTCCACGCGCAGTTGGAAGCGTACCTGAACGACGGGGACTACCCGGACACCGCGAAGACCGCCGGTCGCATCGCGGAGGCAGGTCTCAACCTTCTGCCCGCGCCGGGAACGGTCTTCACCGAGGTGCCGATGCACGGCACCGACCGCAACAAGAAGGAGCCGGGAGCGGACGACGTTCCCCTCCCCGGCGCCATGCCGCGTCTCTTCGTCGCAGGGATGCCCGTCAACGGCTACATCGACGTCCTCGATGTCTCCGCTGATAGTCCGGTAGTGCTTGACCACAAGACGACCGGCGACCTCAAGTGGGCGAAGACGGAAGCAGACCTTCGTGAAGATGTACAGATGGTGCTGTACGGTTCGTATGCCCTTGACGTTGTCGCGTCGATGGGAGTACAAGCAGACACGGTGACGGCGGGACACATCGTCTACCTCACCAAGGGTGCCCCTCTGGCGAAGGCCACGAAGGTCACCCTCACGCGAGACCACCTCGCCTTGGAACGCAAGAAGATCGCAGAGACCGTCGAAGAGATGAAGGTCTCCGCCAAGGCTCGAACGCCTGACGCGGTGACCGGAGAGCCGTCCAGTTGCAGCAAGTTCGGGGGATGCCACTTCAAGGACAAGTGCGCGGCCCTCGGGGCGCTGTCGAACATCGAGATCCCTTCGTTCATCCGGAACGCAACCCCTGTCCCGACCCCTGTACACGCAAACCCCCAGCAGGAGAGCCCGACCATGAGCAACGTAGACCCCCTCGCCGCCCTCGCGGCGCTTCGTGCCAAGAAGGCTGCCGCGGCCGCCGCGGCTCCCGTCGAGGCGCCCGTCACGCCCGCGGCCCCCGCCGAGGTCCCCGCCGCCTCCGCCGCTGTCGCAGCCCCCGCGACCGTGACCGGCAAGAGCGCCGAGGTGCTCGCCAAGTACGGCATCAAGAACGCCGCGGCCACCGCGACCCCGACCGCGCCGAGCATCGTCCCGAGCGACACGCCCCCGCAGAGCCGTCCCTCGTTCGCCACCCCCGCCGCCACCCCCGCCCCGGCCCCCGCTGTGGAAGCCGTCGAAGACAGTGAGGCCAAGGCGACCCGCAAGCCGAAGAACTACCAGACGAAGTTGACCGCGCTCAACTGGACCGAGGCGCAGATCAGCCGCATGAACGCGGAGGCGATGCGCGCTGCCATCGACGGGAACCTCGACGGCCGCGCCTACAGCGTCACCCCGACCGGCTCCATCCACATCCCCGGCGAGGGCCGCCTCGACACCAGCACCGTCCCGTGGAAGGACGACGGCTTCGAGAGCGAGGAGGAAGCGAAGCAGTTCTACGCCACCTTCCCCGAGGAGGCCCCCAAGGCCGCGCCCGTCGCCGCCCCCGCTGAGAAGGTGCCCGCCGCGGTCGCCGCTCCGGTCGCTCCCGCCGCCCCGACGCTCGTGCTCTACATCGACTGCTCGCCGGAGAAGGGTCGCGAGCGCGACTACGTGCTGCTGGAGGACTTCATCCAGCCGATGCTCCCGCTCGTCACCGAGGCGTACAACCGCGGCTGCAAGAAGGACGACGAGAAGGTCCCCTTCTACTCGCTCATCCCGTACGCCCGCGGCCCCGGCTTCGTCGCGGCGCTCGTGATGCAGCAGCCCCCGACCGGCGTCATCGTCGCCAACACGCGCTTCCCGGCCACGAACGCGGTCCTCGAAGTGCTGATCCCGATGGCGGACGTGGTCGTCCGCGGAACCCGGTAGTCCGATGAGCGACGCCTTCGCCGCCCTCCAGCGGCTGAAGGCGGCGAAGGTACGCGCCGTCGCGGGCATCTTGCCCGCGGCGGCTCGCGTGTCTCCGGCGCCTACCGGTCTCCCCATGCCCGCGGCCACCCCGCCGCCCGCGAGCCCGCCCGCCTCCGTCCTCGCCGCGTCTGCGGCGGTGGCGCGTCGTCGGGAGGCCGCCAAGAACGTCGTCACCGAGGCGCGTCGCATCTCGGCTCTGCCTCGGTGGGACTACGACGCCGTCCTGCGCGACTGCCAGCCCGGTGGTCCGCTGGACTTCACGCAAGCCCTCCGCACGCCCACCGGGACCATGCAGTTGAAGCCCGTCCAGAACCTCGCGCTGCACTGGGCGAAGCAGCAGCGCGGGCTCGTCGCCCCGCTTGCGGTTGGGGCCGGGAAGACCCTCCTGTCGCTCCTCGTCGCGCCTGTGATGGGGGCGCAGCGCCCCATCCTGCTCATCCCGCCCACGATGCAGATCCCTCTCCGCCGCGAGATGGAGCGGCTCGCCCCCCACTTCCGCATCCCGAAGAACCTCTACATCGTGCCGTACTCGCAGTTGTCGGTGGCGAAGTCCACGGACCTCCTCGAACAGATGAAGCCGGACCTCATCATCGCGGACGAGGCCCACATGCTGAAGAACCCGGACAGCGCCCGCGTACGGCGCTTCCTCCGGCTCTTCCGGAACTTCCCGAACACGCGCCTCGTGGCGATGTCCGGCACGTTCACCTCGAAGTCGTTGAAGGACTACGCCCACCTCGCGGAAATCGCGCTCCGCGACGGGAGCCCCGTGCCCATCGAGGATGCGGACCTCCTCGCGTGGAGCAACGTGCTCGACAGCGGCTCTTCCCCGATGGACCGCGACTGGTCGATCTTCTCGGCGTTCTGTGACCTCCGCAGCGACCCGGACGAGACGCGTCGCAAGCAGCGCGCCCGCGAGGTCTTCCGCGACCGGTTCAACGCGACGCCCGGCGTCGTGGCGACCCGCGAGGCGTCCGTGCAGTGCTCGCTGAACATCTTCGAGCGCCCGCTGCAACCTCCCCCCGAGGTGGCCGCGGCGCTGGAGGAACTGCACCGGACGTGGACCCGCCCCGACGGGGAGGAGATGGACTCCGCGCTCGCGCTCTGGCGGCTCGGGATGCAGATGTCGCAGGGCTTCTACCTCCGGTGGGTCTGGCCCGGCGGGGTCGTGGACTGGGAGTGGATGCAGGCCCGCTCGGACTGGCACCGCGAGGTCCGGTACGTTCTCCAGCGGAACGTCGCAGGCATGGACTCTCCGCTTCTGGTGTGGAACGCGGTCCACCGCGGGGTGCTCACGGACCCGTCCGTGGTGCGTGCCTTCCATGCGTGGGAGGCGCAGAAGCACAAGCCGCAGCCTCCAACGGAGACGGTCTGGTTGAGCGACTTCCTCGTTCGCGACGCCCTCGCGTGGCTCAAGGAGCACCCCAAGGGGCTCCTGTGGCACAGCGACCGTGCGACCGAGATGGCGCTCCGCGCCGCGGGCGTGCCCACCTACGGGGCGGGAGAGGTTCCGCCGATGGACGGCAGCAAGGGCGGCATGGCGCTCTCCATCCGCTCGCACGGAACCGGCCTGAACCTCCAGTACGCGCACCACGAGAACCTGCTCCTGTCCTTCCCCTCGTCGGGGAAGACGATGGAGCAGTTGATCGGGCGCACGCATCGGCAGGGGCAGACCGAGGACGAGGTCAACGTCTGGTACTACCAGCACACCGCGGACGCGCGTGCCGCCGTCATTCAGGCGCGGGAGGCGGCCCGCTACATCGACACGACGCAGGGGTCTCCGCAGAAGTTGGTCTACGGAACGTGGGTCTGAAAATACCTGCCCGGACGGTTCGACAGTTCCGTGGGGCGTGGATAGGCTTCTCTCGTCGGCGGGGTTCCCCGCTGACCTTCGGAACAACGTCAACAGCAGCAACAGTCAGGAGTCCAACATGGGCATCTTCGCCAACATCGAGAACGCCAAGGCCACCGAGGGCGGCAACTACCTGCACGCGGGCGTCTACGACTTGGAGGTCATCCGCCTCTCGGTCGGCACCACGCGCAAGGGCGTCCCCTTCTTCGCCGCGGACTTCAAGGTCATCGGCAGCAACAACCCCGACCACAAGCCGGGCGAGGTCGTCAACTGGTTCGTCGGCTTCGACAAGGAGCCCGCGCTCGGGAACGTCAAGGCCTTCGCGGTCGCCTGCCTCTCCTCCGAGGGCGCGGTCGATCCCGCCACCATCACCGAGAAGGTGATGGAGTCCCTCGTGGACAAGGGCGGCGAGGCGGTGGTCGGCACGCAGTTGAAGTGTCAGGTCACGCTGGTGGACACCCGCGGCGGTGGCAAGTACAGCAAGCACCTCTGGTTCCCCATCGGGACCGCGGTCGCGTAGGCTGCACCAAGGACGGCGGCTCGCCTCTGACGGGGAGCGGGCCGTCATTCGGGGGCGCATCATCGGCTCGGCGTCGCAGGGAGGCGACGCGCCGTCAGCATGGCTGACGGTCTCGATGGTGCGCCCCCTCTCTCTTGTCGAGGACTGACACATGACACAAGCCCTCATCATCTACCACAAGAACTGCGCTGACGGCTTCACGGCCGCATGGGTGGCACACCGGGCGCTCGGCAGCGGGGAACTCCTTGCGGCCAACTACGGAGACGCGCCGCCAGACGTCAAGGGCCGCGACGTCGTGATCGCGGACTTCTCCTACCCCCGCGACGTCCTGCTCGACATGAAGGCGCAGGCGCAGTCGCTGGTCGTCCTCGACCACCACAAGACCGCGAAGGACGCGCTCGAAGGGCTCGACTTCTGCGTCTTCGACGTGGAGGAGTGCGGCGCGTCCCTGACGTGGAAGCACTACCACCCCGGCGTCTCCCTTCCTCCCATCGTCCGGTACGTGAAGGACCGCGACCTGTGGCTCTGGAAGCAGTTCCGCTCGAAGGAGGTCAGCGCCTACATCGGATCGCTCGACCAGACCTTGGACGGCTGGGACCTCCTGCACACGGACCTCCTCGACCGAGAGAAGGAGTTCGTGACCTGCGTCGCAGCCGGGGACGCCATCTTGCGGTCTCAGCACCGCGAGATGCTGCGCATGGCGAAGGACGCGACGGACGTGCGGATCCACGGGGTCAGCGTACGTGCCGCGAACGCGCCGGTCCTGATCTCGGAGACGGGCGACCACCTCGTCAAGACCTCTCCCTCGGGCGTGTCGGGGCTTTGGCACGTCAAGGGCGACACGGCGTACTGGAGCCTTCGCAGCGACGGGCGCGTGGACGTCGCCGACCTCGCGCGCGGGTACGGCGGTGGGGGACACCCCAAGGCCGCGGGCTTCAAGATCCCCGTCGGGACGCATGCGTTCATTATGGGATGGTCCGAGTGAAGCGCATCGGCATCGACACCGAGACGTGGCTCATCAACAGCGAGCAGGGGATCGTCGCCCCGCGCATGGTGTGCCTGACGTTCTGCACGGAGGACGCGGAGGTCGGGCTGCTGACGCGGGACGAGGCGCTGCCCTTCATGCACGCGCTGCTGGACGCGGACGACATCGTGTTTGTCGCCCACCACGCGCGGTTCGACATGGCGGTTCTCGCCGCAGCGGACCCGACCTTGCTGCCCAAGATCTTCCGCGCCTACGACGAGGGCCGGGTGCGCTGCACGATGGTGCGCGAGAAGTTGCTCGCCCTCGCCCGCGGGGAACTCGCAGACGAAGGCGAGACGGGTGCGAAGCGCAACGTGAAGTTCAGCCTCTCGGCCTGTGTCATGCGGCGCTTCAACATCGACCTGTCCGAGGCGAAGGTGGCGAAGGGCGGCCCCAAGCCGTGGCGCCTCCGGTTCGCAGAACTCGACGGCATCCCCGTCGAGGAGTGGCCGCAGGAGGCGCGGGACTACGCGCTCGACGACGCCAAGTGGAACCTCGCCCTGTTCGACGCGCAGACCACCGAACTGAACGCCGAGGGCCTTCCGGGGGACAACGTCCCTGACGAGGCACAGCAGACCCGCGG
>Ga0315901_10003799_pt1 | contig 19277 bp, 19 predicted proteins | sample LakEriMetagenome_10_FD_203761 | JGI IMG/M metagenome (GOLD analysis project Ga0315901, IMG submission 203761) | Freshwater fungal communities from buoy surface, Lake Erie, Ohio, United States - Buoy 2 MA116 | ecosystem: Environmental > Aquatic > Freshwater > Lake | place: USA: Lake Erie, Ohio... | reverse complement strand
ATCTCCGTCACACTCGTCTCGAACCTGCCCGACTCGCCGTCCCGGCTCGTCGGCGGTTGCGGCTGGGCCAGCCCCGACCCGGTCACGCTTCCGTCCTTCCTGGACCGCCGCCCCGCGCGGCGGGCGAGAGATTACGACGGGGTGTCGGGTCGACGGAGACTCGTGCGGGGAATGACCCGAAGTGGACCACCACGGTCGCCGACGGTGACGGAGGCGGATCAGGTTCGGATCAACGTGCCGTCAGAACTCGCTCCACCGCTGGTGGCGGAGGCTGCGGGCGCGCGTCACGGCACGCTCAGTCCGGGTCAGAGGTCGCCCAGCGTGAGGTACGGCCGCTCCGGCGCGGTGATCTCGCGGATCGCGGACACCTCGATCAGGGGGTCCTCCACGTCGCCGTCCCACTGGCCCCACAGCTCCACCCACGTGCCACGTTCGAAGGTCGTGGGCCCCTCGGCGACCCGGTCGAGCCCGAGCGGGGTGGTGAGCCGAACGGCGTCGGCCGCACAGCACATGATGCGGAACCGCACGAGGGATGCGTCACCGTCCTCGTCGACGTCGAACTGGCCGACCATGCGGATCGCGACCTCCTGGAACTGGTCCGGCAGCTGGTCGACCGCGAAGTGGATCTGTGCCGCGTGCAACTCCACGGCGCGTGCGCGGATCTCCGCTGGGTCGGCGTCCACCCCGACGAGCGACTCGGGAGGGATCTCGAACGACGCCTGCACCCGTTCGCCCGAGACCACGTCGTAGCGCAGGCCGGCGTCCACCGACAGCGGACCGGGCCGCACCACCAGGATCACGATCGCCGCGACGCCGACGAGCACGAGCGACCGTGGCGCGTGGGCGGGGACCACCACCCCGGCGATCGCCGCGACACCGAGCAGGACGACGAGGCCACCGGTCACGATCAGCGGCAGGTCCATGAACTCGCGGACGTAGAAGCGGCTGTCGCCGGTGAGCGCGACGACCATCATCGACCCGCCGATCGCGGTGAGCAGCGCGCCGGTGAGCGATCGGCGCACGAACGCCGCACGGCTGCCACCGTCGTCGTGCGCGTGGTCGTGCGCGTGGTCGTGCGCGTGGTCGTGCTCGTGCAGGTCGATCACAGCAGCAGGCTCCCCACCACCAGGCTCGACGTCACGGCGCCGATCATCGCGAACGAACCGATCGCGGCCGCCGCGCGGGTGCCGAACGCGGAGCGGTACATGAGCAGCAGTCGGATGTCGACGAGCGGCCCGACCACCATGAAGGTGAGCACGGCCGTCGACGGGAACAGCACGAACGTGGCCGCCACGAAGGCGTCCGACTCCGAGCACAGCGCCATCACCACCGCGAGCACCGCCATCGTGGCCACGGCGACCGGCAGGTCGTCGGCCAGGCTCGGCAGCACGCCGTCCGGCAGCAGCACCCGCAGCGACGCGGCGATCGCCGCGCCGAGCACGACGAGCCCGGCGGTGTGGGCGAGGTCGTGCTGGGCCGAACCCGACAGCCGTCGCAGCACCCCGCCTCCCTCCACGTGGGCATGGCCGCTCCGATAGGGCGGCTGCATGCCGCTGGCGGTGAGGTACGCGCCCACCACGAGCACGGCCAGGAACGACGCGACGAACCGGGCGAGCACCATCTCCGGGGACCCGGCGAAGGCGGCCGCCGTCGCCAGCAGCACGATCGGGTTCAGCGCCGGCGACGCCAGCGCGAACGACATGGCCGCGGCGAACGACACGCCACGATCCGTGAGCCGGCCCGCGAGCGGCACGGTGGTGCACTCGCACCCGGGCACCAGCGCCCCGCACGCGGCGGCCGCGGGAACGGCCACGACCGGTCGCCGACGCAGCACCCAGTCCCACACGCGCGTCGGCACCAGCACACCGACGAGCGCCGACAGCACCACGCCGAGGACCAGGAACGGCATCGCCTGGAGCACCATCGCCGTGAACAGGGTCGACCAGGCGTCGAACTCGTTCCGCACCGCCCCATCATCGCCGCTGGAGGGCCGGTTCGTCAGCCCCACCCACGGACCGCTGGGACGGGCGTCCGGGCTGCCTACGATGCGGCGAGGTCGGCACGACGCTGCGGACGCGACGGGAGGGGCACATGAACGGCGATCAGGCGATGCGGGCACATGCGGCGACACTGCCGGCACCGGAGTTCCCGAATCCGGCGTGGGTGACCCCGAGGCCGCTCTCGGAGTCCACCGTCGCGATCGTCACCTCGGCCGCGCTCTACGCCCAGGGCGACGAGGCGTTCGGCGCCGGTGACGCGGGATACCGCTTCGTGGCCCGCGACCGCCGTGATCTGGTGCTCGGGCACTGGAGCCCCAACTTCGACCGCGTCGGGGTGGCCCTCGACCTGAACGTCGTCTACCCGATCGACCGCCTGGAGGAGCTCGCCGCGCGAGGCGTGATCGGCCGCGTCGCGCCGCGGCACGTGTCGTTCGCCGGCAACCAACCCGACGACGTGGCCACCATCCGGCTCGACACCGGCCCCGCCGCGGCCGCCGCGCTGCGCGCCGACGGTGTCGACGTGGCGATCCTCACCCCCGTTTGACCCCTCTGCACGCGCACCGTGAGTGTGCTCGCCCACGTCCTCGAAGCCGCCGGCATCGCCACCGTCGTCCTGTCCTCCGTGCGGGAGATGGCCGCCAAGGCCGCTCCCCCGCGTGCGCTGCACTGCGAGTTCCCGCTCGGTCGTCCCCTCGGTGTCCCCGGCGACCCCGAGTTCCAGCACGACGTGCTGGCACGCGCCTTCGCGCTGCTCGACGAGCCGAGCGGCCCCGTGCTCGTGGACCACCCGACGGTGATCGAGGCCGACGACACGCCGCTCGCCTGCACCCTGCCGCCCCGGTTCGACCCGTCGCTGCCCCCGGCCGTCGACGAGGCGCGGGGCCTGCGCAAGGCCTACGACCGCGCGCTCGCCCGCCGCGGTGTGAGTTCGGTCGGCCGAGTCGTGGACGCCGACGGCGTGCCCGGCGCGCTCGCCGTGCTCCACGCGATCGCCGAAGGTGCCACGTGGAAGGAGGCCGGCCTGCCGGGCGGCAACACCACGGCGGTGTGCCACGACATCCGCACGTACTACGAGGAGGCCGCGCTCGAGCTGGTCGACGGACCCGCCGCCGGCGCCCGCGCCGTCGAGGACTGGTTCTTCGACCGCACCGAGGCCGGCGCGCTCGTGCTGCGAGCACGGGCCGCGATCCGCGACGCCGGCGCTCCGTTCCCCGTGTGGTTCTACATGACCCCCGGCCAGCGCTGACCGACGACGACCGGCGTCAGGCGAAGCCGGCGGCGGTCGCGACGGCCCGGTACTCGTCGGCGGGGAGGCACGCCACGGCGGCGGCACGGAACATCTCGAAGATCTCCGGCGGGGCGCCCTGGTACATGCCGCCGAGCATGTCGAGCCGCTCCGAGAAGTTCATCGACGGCACCATGTACCGGATGAACACGCACATCTCCGGGAACGAGCGGGGGGTTCACGCCGACGCCACCGACGGCACCCTCCGGCACCCTCGCCGCTGTCAGACCGACGGGACGTTGCCGGCGGCCCGGTCGTCGGCGATCTGCGCGGCCATGCGATCCAGGGTGCCGCCGCGCAGCGCCCGCACGGTGCCGGCGTAGGCCCGGCGGTGCAACGACGCCAGGCCGGCCGCGGCGGCGACGGCGGCGTCCAGCACCTCGTCGGCGGCGACCACGCGGTCGAGGAAGCCCGCGTCGATCGCACCACGGCCGTCGGTGACCTCCGCGAGCGCCACGGCCCGCTGCAGGTGACGGCCGTCGAGCCGTTCCTCCGAGATCGTGATGGCCCAGGCCGGCAGCACCATGCCGATGGCGACCTCGTTGAGGCCGATCTTGCAGTCGACGTCGGCGCCGATCCGCAGGTCGCAGCCGAGCAGCAGCAGCGCGCCCGCGGCGAGGGCGTGCCCGGTGCACGCGGCCACCACGGGCACCGACGCGCCGTACAGCCGCTGCACCAGCTCGCCGCCGTCGCTCACGAGCCCCACCACGGCCGCGAGGTCGCCGCCACGCATCACCTCGAGGTCGAACCCCGCGCAGAACTTGCCCGGCCGGCCGTGCAGCACCAGCGCCGACACGGACGAGTCGCCCTCGGCGGCGTCGATCGCCTCGTGGATCGCCCGGATCATCACGCTCGACAGGGCGTTCGCCTTGCCGTCGTCGAGGTGGGCGACGAGCACGCCGTCGCGCGCTTCGAGGGTGACAGGTGCGGAGGTCATGCCGAGGAGGGTAGGCGACGGCGAACGGCGCACGCCGTGTCGTCGGACCACGCGGAGCCGGCGCACCCTGCGACGTAGGCTCGCCCGACGTGAGCGACGCACCCCCCACGGCCGGCGCACCTGCACCGCGGGCCACCCACGCGGCACTGGCCGCGGCGACGCTCTTCTTCGTCAACGGCGCGACGTTCTCCAACTGGCTCCCGCGCATCACCGAGATCCGCGACCAGCTCGGGCTCGGCAACGCCGGTCTCGGCGTCACCCTGCTCGGTGGTGGCCTCGGCGGCATCATCGGCGCGGTCGCCGTCGGGCGGCTGTCCGAGCGCCTCGGCAGCGCCCGGTTGCTCACCATCGCGGCGGTCACGCTGTCCGTCGGCATGCCGCTCATCGCGTTCGCACCGCACGCGGCCCTCCTGCTGGTGCTGCTCACCGTGCTCGGTGCGTTCGACGTGTTCAACGACGTCGCGATGAACGCCCAGGGGGTGATGGCCCAGGAGCAGCTCGACCGGCCGATCATGAACCGTCTGCACGGCATGTGGAGCCTCGGGTTCACGGGGGGCGCGCTCGTGGGGTCGCTCGCCCGAGCGACGGAGATCCCGATCGAGGTACACCTCGTCACCGTCGGCGCCCTGCTGCTGGCCACCACGCTCGTGGTGCGCCGCTGGTTCATCCCGGTCGACGCGCCGCACGAACCCGCCGCCACCGCAGCCGGCACGGACGACGCACCGACGCGCCGCCGCCTGCGTCCCGACGGGCCGATGATCGCGATGGCCCTCGCCGCGATCGGTGCGATCGCGCTCGAGGTGGCACCGGCCGACTGGGCCGCCGTGCTGCTGACCGACGAGTTCGACGCCGGCCGGCTCGCCGGCCTGGGCACGGTCGCGTGCGCGGGGGCGATGCTGGTCGGGCGGCTGAGCGGCGACCACGTGCTCGAGCGCGTCGGCGAGACACGGCTGATGAACGGCGCCATGTGGCTCGTGGGTGCCGGCCTCGTGGTCACGGTGCTCGCCCCGGCGACGCCGATGGCGGTCGTGGGACTGATGCTGTGGGGGCTCGGGCTGTCGGTCGTGTTCCCGCAGCTGTACGCCACCGCCGCACGCCTCCCGGGCACCTCCGCCGGTGCCGGCCTCGGCTGGATGCTGCTCGGCCAGCGCTTCGGATCGATGCTCACCGCCGTGTCGATCGGTGCGGTCTCGCAGTGGCAGGACGTGCGGATCGCGTTCGCCGTGGTCGGCGGGGTCGCGCTGGTGCTCATGGCCGGTGCGCTCCACCGCGGCCGGCAGGCCGTCGCATCCGGCCCGCTCGCCGAGGCCACCCCTCGGTAGGGTCGGACCCACATGCTCGTCCGGCTCCTCCGCTCCCACCTCCGCCCCTACCGTCGGCAGCTGCTCTGGGTCGTGGCGCTGCAGTCCGCGCAGGCCGTCCTCGGCCTCTACCTGCCGCGACTCAACGCCCGCATCATCGACGAGGGCGTGGTCACCGGCGACACCGGGTTCATCTGGCGCATGGGCGCCCTGATGCTGCTCTGCACGCTCGGTCAGGTGGTGCTCACCATCGTGGCCGTCTACATCGGCTCCCAGGTCGCGATGGCCTACGGCCGCGACGTGCGCCGCGACCTGTTCGACCGGGTGACCGGCTTCTCGGCGCGCGAGGTCGGCACCCTCGGCGCCCCGTCGCTCATCACCCGCATCACCAACGACGTGCAGCAGGTGCAGATGCTCGTCCAGATGAGCCTCACGATGATCGTGTCGGCACCCATCTGGGCGATCGGCGGGATCATCATGGCGATGCGCGAGGACGTCGGCCTGTCGTGGCTGCTGTTCACCAGCATCCCGATCCTGCTGCTCATCGTCGGCAACATCATCCGGCTGATGGTGCCCGAGTTCCAGCGGATGCAGGACCGCATCGACGGACTCAACCGGGTGCTGCGCGAGCAGATCACCGGGATGCGCGTGGTGCGGGCGTTCGTGCGCGAACCGCAGGAGGCCGTGCGGTTCGCCGAGGCCAACGACGCCGTCACCGAGAGCGCGCTGCGGTCGGGCCGGCTGATGTCGTTCATGTTCCCCACTGCGATCGCGATGACGAACTTCGCCAGCGTGGCGGTGGTGTGGTTCGGGTCGAACCGGGTCGCGAGCGGCGACATGCAGGTGGGCGCGATGGTGGCGTACATCACCTACCTGGTGCAGATCCTGATGTCGGTGATGATGTCCACGTTCATCGCCTCGATGTGGCCGCGCGCCAGCGTCAGCGCGGACCGCATCATCGAGGTGCTGGACACCCCGTCGTCGGTGGTGGCCCCGGCCACGCCCGTCACCTCGATGCCGCAGCGTGCGACCGTGCAGTTCATCGGCGCGTCGTTCGGGTATCCCGGCGCCGAGAGCGACGTCCTGCACGACATCACCTTCACCTGCCTGCCCGGCCAGACCACGGCGATCATCGGCAGCACCGGCTCGGGCAAGACCACCCTGCTCGGCCTCGTGCCACGGCTGTTCGACGTGACCGGCGGACGGGTGCTCGTGAACGGCGTCGACGTGCGCGAGCTCGAACCGGCCGGGCTGGGCGAACGGATCGGCCTGGTGCCCCAGAAGCCCTACCTGTTCTCCGGCACGGTGGCGAGCAACCTCCGCTACGGCCGGCCCGAGGCCACCGAGGACGAGATGTGGCACGCGCTCGAGGTGGCGCAGGCGGCCGACTTCGTGCGGGCCATGCCCGGCGGGCTGGAGGCGTCGATCGTGCAGGGCGGCAGCAACGTCAGCGGTGGCCAGCGCCAACGCCTGGCGATCGCCCGTGCGCTCGTGCGTCGCCCCGACATCTACCTGTTCGACGACTCGTTCTCCGCGCTCGACGTCGCCACCGACGCCCGGCTGCGGGCTGCGTTGCGACCCGAGACGCGCGACGCCGCCGTCCTGCTGGTGGGCCAGCGCGTGGCCACCATCCGCCACGCGGACCAGATCCTGGTGCTCGAGGACGGTCGAGTGGTCGGCCTCGGCACGCACGACGACCTGCTCGCCGGGTGCCCCACCTACCAGGAGATCGTCGAATCGCAGCTGCAGACGGAGGAGGCGGCATGAGCGCCGACGAGGCCGTCGACACCGCCGACACGGCGGCCAGCGACAACCCGCTGCGCCCGCCGGCCGCCGAGGCGCGACCCGGTGGTGGCGGCCGGTTCCACTCCGTCGGCGTGCCCACCGAGCGCTCGAAGGACTTCAAGGGCACCTCCTCCCGCCTCGCCGACCAGATGCGCGTGGAGCGCGCCGGCGTGATCGTCGTCATCTCGCTCGCGCTGGTGAGCGTGGTGGCGGTCGTGTTCGGTCCGAAGGTGCTGGGCCGGGCCACCGACGTCGTGTTCGAGGGCATCACCGGCCGCAACGGTGCCGACGGCATCGACTTCGACCGCCTGCACCGGATCCTGCTGCTCGCGATCGTGCTGTACGTCGGGTCGTACGCGCTGAGCTGCCTGCAGGCGTGGATGCTGGCGGGCATCGTGCAGCGCACGATGAACCGGCTGCGCAACGACGTCGAGGCGAAGCTGAACCGGCTGCCGCTCGGGTACGTCGACCGCCAGCCACGCGGCGACCTGCTGAGCCGGGTCACCAACGACATCGACAACGTGGCCCAGAGCCTGCAGCAGACGCTGTCGCAGCTGCTCACCTCCGCGCTCACGATCACCGGTGTGCTGGTGATGATGGTCTGGATCTCACCGCTCCTCGCGCTCGTCGCGATCGTGACGGTGCCGCTGTCGATCTTCTCGATGAAGACGATCGCCGGTCGCTCGAAGAGCCGGTTCATGGCGCAGTGGAAGCACACCGGCGCACTCAACGCGCAGGTGGAGGAGGTGTTCACCGGCCACGCCATCGTGCGCGCCTTCGGCCGCCAGGACGAGGCCCGGGCCCGCTTCGCCGCCACCAACGAGAAGATGTACCAGGCGGGCTTCGAGGCGCAGTTCGCATCCGGTTCGATCCAGCCGATGATGATGTTCCTCGGCAACCTCGGCTACGTCGCGATCGCCGTGATCGGCGGCATCCGGGTGTCGTCGGGTTCGCTCGGCGTCGGCGACATCCAGGCGTTCATCCAGTACCAGCGGCAGTTCACGATGCCGCTCACGCAGTTCGCCTCGATGATCAACGTGCTGCAGTCCGGCATCGCCTCGGCCGAGCGGGTCTTCGAGCTGCTCGACGCCCCGGAGGAGTCGCCCGACCCCGAGCACCCGTTGCTGGCCGGCCCGGCGCGCGGTCGGGTGGAGTTCGAGCAGGTGTCGTTCCGCTACGTGGAGGACCGGCCGCTCATCACCGACCTGTCGCTCGTGGCCGAGCCCGGCACCACCGTCGCGATCGTCGGGCCCACCGGTGCCGGCAAGACCACGCTCGTGAACCTGCTGATGCGGTTCTACGACCTCGACGCCGGCCGGATCACCCTCGACGGTGTCGACATCGCTGCGATGTCGCGTGCCGAGCTGCGGAACCAGCTGGGCATGGTGCTGCAGGACACCTGGCTGTTCGGGGGCACGATCTTCGAGAACATCAAGTACGGCAACCCCGACGCCACCGACGAGCAGGTGTACGCCGCCGCACGCGCCGCCTACGTCGACCGCTTCGCGCACATGCTCCCCCACGGCTACGACACCGTGATCGACGACGAGGGCGGCAACGTCAGCGCCGGCGAGAAGCAGCTCATCACCATCGCCCGGGCGTTCCTCTCCGATCCGTCGATCCTGATCCTCGACGAGGCGACCAGCTCGGTCGACACCCGCACCGAGGTGCTCATCCAGCACGCGATGGCGGCGTTGCGCTCGTCGCGCACGAGCTTCGTGATCGCCCACCGCCTCAGCACGATCCGCGACGCCGACACGATCCTGGTGATGGACGCCGGCCGCATCGTCGAGCAGGGCACGCACCAGGAGCTGCTCGCGAAGCAGGGCGCCTACTTCACCCTCTACCAGTCCCAGTTCGCCGGCGCCGCCACCGACCTCGGCTGACCCCGGCCGCGAGCCAGGGACGGGAACGCCCGCTCCGGGCACATCCGTCCCGCGCCGCGGCTTCGGTGCGGGTCGGGCCCACTCGGTACGGTCGAGCCGTCGCGACCCGAGCGACGACCTGAGGGGGTTCGATGAAGACGGCGATCACGGACATGTTCGGCATCGACGTGCCGATCCTCGCCTTCACCCACTGCCGCGACGTGGTGGCGGCGGTGTGCAAGGCGGGCGGCATGGGCGTGCTCGGCGCCGCGGCGCACACACCCGAGCAACTCGAGATCGATCTGCGCTGGATCGAGGACGAGATCGGCGACCGCGCCTACGGCGTCGACGTGATCGTGCCCGCGAAGTACGCCGGGTCCGACGAGGGCGGGCTCACGATGGACAGCATCCGCTCGATGATCCCCGAGGAGCACCGTCAGTTCGTGAACCGGCTGATGGAGAAGTACGACGTGCCGCCGTTCGAGGGCGACGGCCGTCCCCGCCGCGATCCGGCCGATGCGGCCGGCAACGCCGCCCCGTTCTCCGCAGCGATGATGGACCCGCTGCTCGAGATCTCGCTCGCGCACCAGCCGCGCCTGCTCGTCAACGCGCTCGGCCCGCCCCCGGGGCACATGATCGAGCGCTGCAAGGAGGAGGGCCGCCTGATCGGCGCCCTCGCCGGCAAGGCGCAGCACGCCGAACGCCACGTGAATGCCGGCGTCGACGTGATCATCGCCCAGGGCGCCGAGGCCGGTGGCCACACGGGCGAGGTCGGCACCATGGTGCTGATCCCCGAGATCGTCGACGCCGTCGCACCGGTGCCGGTGCTCGGTGCGGGCGGCATCGGCCGTGGTCGTCAGATGGCGGCGGCGATGGCGCTGGGCGCGCAGGGCGTGTGGTGCGGCAGCGTGTGGCTCACCACCGACGAGGCCGAGACGCACCCGGTGGTGAAGGAGAAGTTCCTCGCCGCGTCGTCGAGCGACACGCTGCGCTCACGGTCGCTCACCGGCAAGCCGGCGCGTCAGCTGCGCAGCGCGTGGACCGACGAGTGGGACGACCCCGCCAACCCGAAGCCGCTCGGCATGCCGCTGCAGCCGATCCTGGTCGCCGAGGCCCGTGCCCGCATCGACCGTGCCTCGTACCGGAAGGGCTCGGGCGCCGAGCAGCTCGCGAACTACTTCGTCGGCCAGATCGTCGGCTCGATGAACGAGGCCAAGCCCGCCGCGCAGGTGGTGTTCGACATGATCGACGAGTTCATCGACAGCGTCCAGCACCTCAACCGCCTCATGGAGGCCTGAGCAACCGACCGGATGGTCCGCACCAGCGATCGCGGCTCAGGCCAAGATGTACCGATGCGCCGGGCACTCACCGCCTCGTTCACGGTTGTCGCCCTGATGGGCCTCACCGGATGCTCGCAGGGAGGCGACGACGAAGGCACGCCGATCGAACCGGCTTCGACGGGCTCGGGCTCGAGGTCGGTCACGGTGTGCGCCAGCGACGGCGGTCCCATCGAACCGGATGGACTCCTGACTCCGTGCTCCGTCAACGGCCTCGACTTCGGCATGTCGCGCGACCTGGTCATGCCGGCAGCGATCGAGATGTTCGGGCCGTTCGACTTCGAGAGCACGGAGGAGTATCCCGAGCCGACGACCGACGGCCGGTTCGCCGCCGAGTTCGGTGACGAGACCTTCGCCCTCAGGATCATGAGCTACGCCTGCTTCCCGAACTCGCTCTGCCTCTTCTTCGGCGGCGACGAGGAGGCAGACCTCGTCTTCACGGGTTGGCAGTTGCTCGGCGGATCGGTGACCGACATCGACCTCGCCACCGCGTCCGGCGTCACGCTCGGGTCGTCGTGGGCCGATCACCTCGACGAGATCGTGCTGGAGGCGGGTTGCGAGTGGACGGCCGTCGCTGCGCACGAGGGCATGAACCTCATCCTGCTCTCGTCGGACGAGTTCTTCGGCACTGCGGGCGTGCTGGCCGAGGAACTGCCCGATCCGACGACCGTGAAGGTCGACGGCGCCTACGCCGGTGAGATCTCGATCCCGACCGACGGCTTCTGCTGACCACGATCGTTCGTGAGCGACACCCTGCTCGTCAGGGGTAGGGGACCCAACGGCCGGCGTCGAAGTCGTCGAGCTTGCAGGCCTTGGCGGCCTCCAGGGACGAGCCCATCGACGATCCGCCGGTGCTCATGTCATGCGATCATCGGGGTCGTGCGAGTGATGCACCGTGGATGCCGTGGTGCCCTCCGCTGAGCAGGTGCGGGTCGTCGAGTCGTTCGACGACTTCTACCGACGCGAACGACGCGGTCTCGTCGCGCTCGCCTACGCGCTCACGGGCAACACCGACGCGGCCGACGATCTCGCGCACGAGGCGCTCACCGCCGCGGGCCGGCGATGGGATCACGTCGGTGCGTTGGAGCAGCCGATCGGGTGGGTGCGGCGCGTGGTGTCGAACCGCTCGACGTCGTTCGTGCGTCGACGCATCGTCGAGGCGAAGGCACTCCCCCGCCTGCTCGCCCGCACGGAACGTTCGACGATCCCGTCGATGCCGGTCGAGAGCGAGCACGTGTGGGCGGCCATCCGTCGCCTGCCCCGCCGTCAGGCCCAGGTCGTCACGTTGAAGGCGCTGTTCCGGCTGTCGCTCCAGGAGATCGCCGACGAGCTCGGGATGACGAAGGAGACAGCACAGACCCATCTCACGCGCGCCCGGGCGACGCTCACCGCCGTGCTCGAACAGGAGGACCTCCGATGATCGACCTCGACGACCGCCTCGACCGCGCCGCCGACGACCTCTGGACCGTGGTGCTGACGACGGCGAGCACCGGGCCGACGATGCGCCGCCCGACCTCTCGCGTGCTCCTCGGTGTCGCGGCTGCGACGGTCCTCGTCGTGACGCTCGCCACCGTGTGGGCCTGGCGAGACGCTCCGGCCGATGAAGCAGCGGCGACAGAGCCGGACGCGCCCGTCGCTTCGGCGCCCATCACCCCCGCGCCCGTCGCTTCGGCGTCTGGCGACCCCGCGGCGACCGTCCCGGCACCTTCGGGCGGCCCAGGAGTTGCTGGCTCGGTGCTGCGAACCGAGGTCGAGTACGTCATCCGGGATGGCGACACGCCCGCAACGATCGCGAGCGACTGGAGCGTGCCGTTCGCGGACCTGCTCATCTTCAACGGCATGACCCTGGAGCCCAACGGCATCGTGCCCGAGTGGCCGGGTGTCGGCGGGACGATCCGGATCCCTGCCGGCGCGATCGTGCCGGCAGGGTTCACAGACACCACGCTTGTGCCCACGGTCGAGGTCGTCGAGCAGGACATGCAGGTGACGTTGACGTCGGACTTCGACTGTGAGGTGCCGTCCGGGTCCGCAGGATTCGACACGTTCACGCTGTCGCTCTTCTCCGACCGGGAGGCCGGCCGATGGGTGCTGCGCGCCACGTTCCCGGATCAAAGCACCTTCGATCTGATCGGCACCGGCAGCGTGCTCTACCCGACCACGCTGCACGCCCGAGGGGTCTGGAACGGGATCGACACGAACTGTGCCGTGTTCGGACCGAATCAGGTGCCCGGACGGATGATCGGCGAGGGAGCGATCGTCGCACTGAACCTCGAGGACGACCTCGCCGAGGAGGACCGCCCGTTCTTCGCCGGCGATGTCGATCCGGCTGCGACGGAGGATGGGGATCTGACGTCCACCGGCTTGCCCGGGACGGGGTGGACGCTCACACGAACGAGCACGTACACCGCCGACGACATGACGCCACGAGGCCTCGAGCAGACGACGCATTGGATCGTCTTCGACGGCCTCGTGGTCGAGCGGACGTTCGAGAACCGGATGGAGGTTCTCGGCACGGCGACGGTGACCACGTCGCTGCTCGGGTACGGCGACACGCTGATCGATGCCGCCTCGTTCGACACCTCGGATGCCCGCCCACTGGTCCCGTCCGAACGCCCGGCCCCGCCGGACAACGACGGAACGCCACCTTCCGACAGCACGCCACCAGAGGTCGCTGCCTGCGGCACCTACACGGTGGTCGAGGGTGACGTCCCCGCGATGGTGGCGGCGCAGCTCGGCACCACGTTCGAGGCGCTCGCGGCGGTCAACGTCGACACGCCGGGCTGGGACTCGTGGTTCCCCGGCCTCGAGATCCTGATCCCCTGCTGACGCCAGCTCGGGACGGAAACACCCGAGCTGGGTGCATCCGTCCCATGCCTTCACGACCGGCGGGGAACAGAGGGACGGAAACGCCCAGGCTGGGCGCATCCATCCCGCACTGCGGGCGACCCGCCGCGACCGCGGGACACCGACGCCCGATGTGGGCCGACTCGTCCCGCGGCGGGTGGCGTCAGGCCTTCGCGGCGCTGTACGGCAACCAACGGCCGGCGTCGAAGTCGTAGAGCTTGCAGGCCTTGGCGGCCTTCAGATACGAGCGGAGCGACAGGCGTCCGGAGCGCACCGTGTCGGGGTACGCGGCGCGGATCGCATCCGCCGCTGCCGGCAGCTGGTGGAACGGGATGCGCACGTCCACGTGGTGCGGCACGTGCACGAAGATGTTGTGGAACCAGAGCGTGTTCACGATCGGGTTCACGCGCAGGATCGTGGTGGAGTCCATCTGGCCGTGGAACTGGCTCCACTCCTTGCGGGTCCACCACCGGATGTCGGGGTCGACGTGGTGCACGTACACGGTCCAGCCGATGATGTGGATGAACAGCAGGAACGGCACGACGAAGAGCTTGATCGGCAGCCAGATCGCCTGCACCCAGCCACCGGTGAGCGCACCGATCACCACGGTCGCGGCGGTGACGACCAGCATCACCGAGCCGAGGGTGATCTTGTCGCGGATGATCGCGCTGCGTCGCTGACCCGGTGCGTTGAAGCGCCACATCTTCTGCCACCAGACGGTGCGGAGGAAGTAGGTGCCCGACCCGAGGAAGCTCCACTCGAGCCGGTGCTGCAGGCGGGCGAGACGCCCCATCGCCCGGTACTCCTCGGGCGTGGTGGGGTGCCACACGAAGTCGAAGCCCTGGCGGGTGGTGTAGCCGTGGTGGATGCGGTTGTGGCCGAGATCCCACGCCGCCTCCACGTGTGCGCTCGGCGCCATGCACGCCTGGGCGACCAGGCGGTTCACGCGGCGCGACTCGAGCAGGGCGCCGTGCGAGGCGTCGTGGCCGAGGACGAACAGCCCCGACACGGCGAGGCCGGCGAGGAGCCAGAGCGGCAGCACCAGGTACCAGCGATCGGTGAGTGCCAGCCCTGTCAGCGGCAGGAGGTACAGCACGACCGCCTGCACGAGGGCGAGCGACGCCCGGCCCGCGGACCGCCGGTAACAGGTGGCGGGGATGATCTCGCGCACCTCGTTGAGCGATCGTTCTCGCACCTTCGGGCGGCGGGGCGCGGTGGCGGCAAGCTGGTCCGGCGTGTCATCGACGAGACTCACGCGCCGCACCCTAGCGCCCCTACCGACCGGTAGGTAGGGACTTCGGTCCCGCGCCCGGTTCGGCGGCGGGTCGTCACCCGAGTCCGATCAGGAGTCCCACGATGAGCGCTGCGCCGTGCAGCACGATCAGGGCTTCGGCGACGTGGACGGCCTGCCGGCGTCCACGCTCGAACCCGGCGTCGCCGGCGTCCCGCTGGGGACGGCGGTGCTGCAACGGCATCGGTCCGGAGACGTGGATCATCCCGCTCGGATACCCACCCGACACCGGCACCACACGCGCCGACGTCGGTCAGTTCCCCGATCGGGTGGCGCGGCGTGGCCGGCCGGACCTCGGCGCCGCTCCGGCCTGGTCGAGCGCGGCGGCGAGCATCCAGTCGAACATCGACCGCAGCGCCGCACGGTCGGTCGTGGCACCGCGGTGCTGGGCGCCGACGAGGGTCACCACGGCGAGCCGTCCGTAGAGCTCGGCCTGAACCGCGTCCACACCGGCGGCGCGGAACGCGTCGGCGATGATCCGCTCACGCGCCTCGTCGACCGCCACGCGCACCCGCCACGCGTCGGGGTCGCGCTGCGACCACGCGCGGATCGCGGCCTCGGCCTCGTGGGGCAGCTCCACCCCGGCCTGGAGCAGCACGCGGAGACGCCGCACCGGATCGTCGATCGCCCCGGCAGCGGCCACCACCTGCGCCGAACGGTCCGACGCCCAGTGCGTGAGCAACTGGGTACGGTAGTCCTCCACGCCGCGGAAGTGGTGGTAGAAGCTGCCCTTCGTCACCCCGAGCTGCCCGCACAGGCGGGCGATGGTGAGCGCGCTCACGCCCTCGGCGGCCAGCAGGTCCATGCCGGCGTCGAAGTAGTCCTGGGGGGACGAAGGTCCCTGTCGCGTCGCCATACCGATTGGTATGTTGCCACGAACCGATCGCCATACCCTGCGGTATGGCGCGACGACACGCCCACGACGCCCACGACGCCGACGCACCCGGAGACACCATGACCGCGACCGACCTCCCGGCCCAGGCCCCGCACGATCCGACGCTCGAGGAGTGCGGACTCGCGTTCCTCACCGGCGCGACGTTCCAGGACGAGGCGTTCTTCCACCGGGTGAGCACGAAGCTCCGCCGCGAGGATCCCGTGCACTGGGTGGAGCACCCCGACTTCAACCCCTTCCACGTCCTCACCAAGCACGCCGACATCCTCGACGTCGAGCTCCACCCCGCCGAGTTCCTCAACGCGCCTCGCGCCATCCTCGGCACCAAGACCACCGACGCCGAACGCGAGATGCAGGGCCACCTCGTGAAGTCGCTCGTGCAGATGGACGACCCCGAGCACCGGGCCCACCGCAACCTCACGGCCGACTGGTTCCTGCCGAAGAACCTGGCCAAGCTCCAGCACCGCCTCGACCAGCTCGCCGTGCGGTCGCTCCAACAGATGGTCGACGCCGGTGGCGAGGTCGACTTCGCCAGCGACATCGCGATGCAGTACCCGCTCTACGTGATCCTCGCGATCCTCGGCCTGCCCGAGAGCGACTACCCGCGGATGCTGCGGCTCACCCAGGAGCTGTTCGGCGCCGAGGATCCCGAGTTCAAGCGCGACGAGGACGCCTACGCCGGTCTCCTGCAGACCGTGGCCGACTTCGTGAACTACTTCGACGGCATCACCGCGGACCGTCGGGCCAACCCGACCGACGACCTCGCGTCGGTGATCGCGAACGGCATCGTCGACGGGCAGCCGATCGGGCACAAGGAGCAGCTCGGCTACTACATCATCGCCGCCACCGCGGGGCACGACACCACCTCCAACTCGATGTCGGGCGGGATGCAGGCGCTGATCGAGCACCCCGACCAGCTCGCCCGGCTGCAGGCGGATCCGTCGCTGATGGCGACCGCCGTCGACGAGATGATCCGGTGGACGTCGCCGGTGAAGCACTTCATGCGCACCGCGACCGTCGACTACGACATCCGCGGCACCACGGTGACGGCCGGACAGGACGTGCTGTTGTCGTACTGGTCGGCCAACCGCGACGAGGACGTGTTCACCGACCCGTTCGCGTTCGACGTCGGACGCACGCCGAACAAGCACCTCGCGTTCGGCTTCGGCATCCACTACTGCCTCGGGGCGATGCTCGCCCGGATGGAGATGAAGGCGCTGTTCTCGGCGCTGCTCCCCCGCCTCGAGCACGTCGAGCTCGCCGGCGAACCGCAGCTCACGCGCTCCACGTTCGTGAGCGGACTCAAGCACCTGCCCATCCGCTACCGGCTGCGCTGACCTTGCCACGATGGCGGGGTGAGCCGCAGAGCCCCCGTCGTCGTCGAAGCCGCGATCAACGGCAACACGACCAAGCAGCGCAACCCCCACGTGCCGCGCACGCCGGCGGAGATCACGGCGTGCGCGCTCGAGTGCCTCGACCGCGGCGCGGCCGTGGTGCACAACCACAACGACGAGCCCAACGTCGGCGGGCCGGCACGCCACGACCCGGCGCCGTACGCCGAGGCGTGGCGCCCCGTGCTCGAACGCCACCCGAACGCGCTACTGCACCCCACGGTGCGCGGCATGGGCGAAGGCGCCTCGATCGAGGACCGCTACTCGCACCTCGACGCGCTGCACCAGGACGGGCTGCTGCCGATGGCGTCGGCCGATCCGGGCATCGTGTCGATCGGTCCGATGATCTACGGCAACACGGCCGCGGACGCCGACCACCTGTTCGCCTGGTGCCGTGAGCGCGACCTGCCGGTGCACGTGTCGGTGTTCGAGCCGGGCTTCCTCCGCGTGGTGATCCAGCACCAGCGGCGGGGAACGCTGCCGGATCGAGTGAAGATCCAGCTGTACTTCGGGGGCGCCGCGCCGTTCGGGCTGCCGCCGAACGAGGCGTCGCTCGACGCCTACCTGGCGATGATGGACGGTCACGACCTGCCGTGGATGGCCGGCGTCATCGGCGGCGACGTGCTCGCCGACGGCTTCGCCCAGGCCGTGGTGCGGCGCAACGGGCACCTGCGGGTCGGGCTGGAGGACTTCCACGGTGACGGCACGCCGCGCAACGAGGATCTCGTGGTCGCCGCCACCGAGGTGGTGCGCAGCCTCGGCCGCGAGGTCGCCACCAGCGAGCAGGCGCTCGAGCTGTTCTCCGCGCCCCGCCGCCGCGGCACGCGGGCGTAGTGGTCAGGCCGCGGACCGTCCGCCGTAGGTGTCGTTCCAGCGCGACAGGATGCCCGCCGCCTGGGCGTACGCGAGGTCGTAGGCGCGCCGCGCCCGATCGGGTTCGAACAACTGGTCGGGACGGCTCGCCAGCTCGGCGATCGCCCGGTTCGGCCGGATGAGCCACAGGCGTCCGTCGGGGTTGCGGCGCTGCCACTCCCCCATCTCGCGTCGCAGCACCCGCTCGGCGAGGCGGCCGGCGGGACCGAACATCGGCCCGGCGATCGGCGCCATCACGAGCAGCGAGTCCGCCGGATCGGCCAGGTCGGCCGACGCCATCGAGCGCACACCACCGTCGACGTACCGGTGGCCGCCCACCCGGTGCGGGGCCAGCATGCCCGGCACCGCCGACGACGCGGCGACGAGGTCGCTCACCGGGTGGTCGGCGCCCGACAGCACCACCCGGCGCAGCCGTGGCAGCGAGCACACGACGGCGCGCATCGTGGGCACCCGCACGTCGTCGAAGATCTCGGCGGCCACGCGCCGGAGACGACCCGACCGGGGGTCGGGCAGCCGGGGGATGTCGTCACCGATCTCGTCGATCGCGTCCTGCCAGCGCACCCCGAGCGCCAGGGCGGCGGCCGCCCAGGAACCCGCGGACGTGCCGATCGCCGGCGCACGGCCGAGCTCGACCCCACCGTCGACGAGCGCCTCACCCACACCGAGCAGGTACGCGATGCCGAACAACCCACCACCGCCGTAGGCGCACGCGAGCGGAGTCGTCCCCATGACCTCATGCAACCCGAGCGACCCGCCGCCCGCATGAGCCGTTGGTCCCGTTCGCACCGGCTCCGCCTGACGTTCTCCCGGCGTGTCGATCCGAAGTGGCCGAGACCTCCCGGGGTTACGCTCGCCCGTCGTGGGCATCGACGCCGAGGTGACGCGACGGGCTGAGGCGGCGCTCGCCGCGTTGTCGGATCTCACCCCGACCGGCGGACGACGGACCGACACCTCGAGTGTGCCGACCGAGTGGTTCCGCTGGCTCGACACCGGGTTCAACCTGTTCGACGACCGCTTCAAGGACGACCCGGGTGAACACAGGCCGAGCACCGCGGCCGCCGTGCTCAAGGAGGTGATCCTCAAGGAAGAGGTGCCGATGAACCCGTCCCTGACGCTCGACCGGACCTACGGCGAGCGGCTCGCGGCGGTGCAGCAGATCCGCCAAGGGCGTCACTCGGTACGTGTGGGGTGGTTGTGGGTCGCCGGCACGGAGACCACCCGGAACGCCGACGGCGCCGAGATCACCCGGCGCATCTTCCAGCCGCTCGTCACCCGCACGGTCCGGGTGATCCAGTCCGACCGACGCTGGCGTGCCCTCGGCTACGGCGACGTCGAGATCACACCCTTGGTCACCGATCGACAGACGGCGTACCGCCTGGAGGACCGAGCCGAGTTCGGTGGAGGTGCCTTCCGCTCCATGAACGACGTCACCGCCCCGCTGCTCGGACGGATGCCCCGGCTCACGTCGTTCGCGGT
>Ga0315901_10003786_pt1 | contig 19325 bp, 33 predicted proteins | sample LakEriMetagenome_10_FD_203761 | JGI IMG/M metagenome (GOLD analysis project Ga0315901, IMG submission 203761) | Freshwater fungal communities from buoy surface, Lake Erie, Ohio, United States - Buoy 2 MA116 | ecosystem: Environmental > Aquatic > Freshwater > Lake | place: USA: Lake Erie, Ohio... | reverse complement strand
CAAGGTGTTTCTATTACTATCAAAGGTGAAGTTGCCACAGTTGCAAATTTGCCAATGGTCGGCAACCAAGTCAATGACGCATACATTGTTGCGGATGATGGTAACTGGTGGATTTGGAACGGCACGGATTGGTATGACGGGGGACAGATTGTTGGTCCACAGGGCGCAAGCGGTTACTCTGGTTACTCAGGCATTGGCACAAGTGGTTATAGCGGATACAGCGGTTTAGCAACTTCTGGTTACAGCGGGATTTCTGGTTACTCAGGAAGTGGCGTTAGCGGCTATTCAGGCTTTAGCGGTAGCGGTGTTTCTGGTTATTCTGGAAGCGGTATAAGCGGTTATTCGGGAAGCGGAATCTCTGGGTATTCAGGCACAAGCGGTTATTCTGGAATTGGCACAAGTGGATTTTCTGGATATTCTGGAAGCGGTGTAAGCGGGTATTCTGGCTTTTCTGGTGTGTCTGGTTATTCTGGTTCTGGCGTATCTGGTTGGTCTGGATTTTCTGGCATATCTGGGTTTAGTGGTATCTCTGGCTACTCAGGCATATCTGGATATTCTGGACAATCAGGCGCGGCTGGTTTGGGTGGAACAGTTGGGGCTTATGGTTCTTTCTATGACACAACAAACCAAACAACAACTGCCAATACGCCAACGGCTGTCACGCTAAACACAACGGCTGGCAACAATGGTGTAACCCTCATATCGGCAAGCCAATGGCAATTTACTAATGCTGGAACTTATAGCATTACCTATTCCATACAGTTCACAAACCACAGCACGGCTTTGGGGACTACGCAAGTTTGGTTAAAGAAAAATGGAATTAATGTTGTTGATAGTAATACACATTTTGATGTGCCAGACAAACAAGGTAGCGCATATTCATCTGAAGTTTTAACAGTTAACTATGTTTTAAATGTTTTAGCAAATGATGTGTTTCAACTTTTCTGGGACACAACAAATGCAAATGTCTACCTTGAAACTCTTGCTGGCAATGCAACATATCCATTAACGCCTTCTGTAATCTTGACTGCTACGCAAGTAATGTATACCCAAAGCGGGTATAGCGGCACAAGCGGATTTAGTGGCATATCAGGTTTTAGCGGTCTGTCGGGATATTCAGGCGCATCAGGCTATTCTGGTTCAGGCATTAGTGGTTATAGCGGCTCTGGTATCTCAGGCTATTCTGGAAGCGGTTTGTCTGGTTACTCAGGCACATCTGGCTATTCAGGTTCAGGAATAAGCGGCTATTCAGGAAGTGGCATAAGCGGGTTCTCAGGCATTTCTGGATACTCAGGTTCAGGCATAAGTGGATTTTCAGGTAGCGGCATTAGTGGTTATTCTGGTATATCAGGATATTCTGGTTCTGGTATTAGCGGTTACTCAGGCACAGACGGCACATCAGGTTTTAGCGGAATTTCTGGCTACTCTGGTTCTGGTGTAAGTGGCTTTTCAGGCTTTAGTGGATTTAGTGGGATAAGCGGATTCTCAGGAATTTCTGGGTATAGCGGTTCTGGTGTATCTGGTTATTCAGGGTCGGGCATATCTGGATTCTCAGGCTTTAGTGGATTCTCAGGAATTTCTGGGTTCTCTGGCATATCGGGTTATTCTGGTTCTGGCATTTCTGGCTTTTCTGGTTTTAGCGGTATCTCTGGATACTCAGGCAGAAGCGGTTATTCTGGTAGTGGCATAAGTGGTTACTCAGGATTTTCTGGAATTTCTGGTTATTCTGGTTCTGGGATAAGCGGCTTTAGTGGTTTTAGTGGCATAAGTGGATTTTCTGGAATTAGCGGATATAGTGGTTCTGGCATATCGGGTTACTCTGGTAGAAGCGGATACTCTGGAAGCGGCACAAGCGGCTTTAGCGGATTCAGCGGAGTATCAGGTTATAGCGGTTCAAGCGCGGCAAGTATTTCTATAACCAATGACACAACAACCGCAACAAATGTTTATCCAACTTTTGTAAATGCAACAAGTGGAACGGCAAGCACACTTTATACTGGCAATGCAAAACTTTTGTATAAGCCAAGCACGGGTGAATTGACTGCGCCAGTTCAAATATCAAGCAACGGCATTAACATTAACAATGCAACTATAAGCACAAGTTATACGATTGCTACGGGTAACAATGGATTGTCTGTTGGTCCTGTCACAGTTGCTTCTGGTCAATCTGTAACAGTATCTAGCGGTCAACGCTGGTTAGTTTTGTAAAGGATAACTATGCCCTACGGCACGATTAACGCAGACAAGATGACAACCTCAGACGGAGTGAGTTCGTCTGGTTTGTATGGGTTTAAAAATAGGCTGATAAATTCCGCAATGGTGATTGACCAGCGTAATGCGGGGGCTAGTGTTACGGCTACGGGGTCTAATTATTCTTTAGACAGATGGCAGATGTTGGCTTCTGTAAGTTCTAAATTTACTGTTCAGCAATCCTCAACTGCGCCATCAGGATTTACAAAATCTTTATTAGTCACATCTTCTGCGGCAACCTCATTGGGTGCAACAGACTATTACCTCATTACACAAAAAATTGAAGGTTTTAATACGGCAGATTTAGGGTGGGGTGCGGCTGGCGCATCTCCTATTACTGTTTCTTTTTGGGTTCGTAGTTCTTTAACTGGAACATTTGGATTTGTTGTTAGAAATGGTGCTGGTAATAGGTTATACCCCGCAAGTTACACAATAAGTTCTGCGAATACTTGGGAGCAAAAATCTGTGACTATTGCTGGTGATACTACTGGAACATGGTCTACTGATAATAGTATTGGTGTTGAACTAGATTTTGGTTTAGGTGTTGGCTCTACTTACAGCAACACAGCGGGAACATGGACAACTGGCGGTCTTGGTACAACAGGCGCAACAAGCGTAGTCGGCACAAATGGCGCAACCTTCTACATCACAGGCGTACAACTAGAAAAAGGCAGTACCGCAACGAGTTTTGATTACAGACCTTATGGTACTGAGTTGGCTTTGTGTCAGAGGTACTGCTGTGTAATACCCGTAAACGCTTCTGGTGTTGGAACTGGAATTATTGGCCCTTGGGGTGCTAATTACAACGCAACAAATGGTCGAGTTTGGTACAGCATGCCAGTAACAATGAGGGCAACACCATCTGTTTCTTTAAGTGGAAACCAATATTCTATTATTGGCGTAAATGATGTGTCAACGGGAACAAATAATAACTTTCATTATTCCAATCAAATTATTAGTTTTGATGGGACAAGTCTTTCCACTAGTTCGGCAACAGGACAACCACTTTCTTATCGTGGTGGTGGTTTAATAACAGCGGAGTTATAGGATGTATAAACTTTTAAAAAACACGCTTAACGGGGAAATTTATTCTGTTTTAAAAACAGACACTAACACGGCTATCCCATTTGACCCCGCTAACACAGACTACCAAGCCTATTTAAAGTGGGTGGCTGAAGGCAACACGCCTACTCCCGCAGACGAAGGAACACAATAATGGCGGCACTAATCCCATCAGCAAGCGCAACAGGGTCAGGAACAATGACCTTGGCTGGCCCTTCTACAAACTCTAATCAGACTATCACGATTCCAGACGCTACTGGAACAATGATGGTTAGTGGCAATATGCCAGCGTTTAGTGCTTATGCAAGCGGTAATCAATCGATTAGCAATGCTACATTTACAAAACTTCAATTCAACACAGAAGAATTTGATACTGCAAATTGCTTTGATAACGCTACAAATTATCGTTTTACACCAACTGTCGCTGGATATTATCAAGTAAATGGTGCTGTGTTATTTGGTGCTATTACATCTGCAAATAGTTTTGTTGGTATTTATAAAAATGGAAGTAGATTTAAAGATGGTAGCGGGTCATCAACGGTTTCCTCTTATAGTTATATGTCGGTAAGTGCTTTGGTTTATTTAAATGGCTCAACGGATTATGTTGAACTTTATTGTTATCAAAGTTCTGGTTCTGCACAAAATACTCAAGTAAGTACGCCAGCAAATCCATATTTCCAAGCCGCAATGATTAGGGGCGCATGATGCTATACGACAAAATAAAAACCCTATACCCAGAACTTACAGACAAAGACTTCATGACTGTAATCACATTACAAAACGACTCTGACGGCAAAGGCGATTACATAGCCAAGTGGGAACACCCAACCCTTGCTAGACCTACTGAGGAGCAATTAGCATGAGCGCCAAAGGTGACCAAGCACAGATTGACAAATACATTGCCGATTGTCAGGCAGTTAAGGCAAAATATCCTAAACCCTAAGAAAAGACAAGATGAAATACAGCATAGTAATACCCACATACAACCATTGCGAAAAATATCTTAAACCCTGTATAGATTCCATAATCAAATACACAGACATGAACCAAGTCGAATTGGTTGTGTCTGCCAATGGTTGCACAGATAACACGCAAGCCTACTTAAACTATTTACATTCCGCGATACCGCATCTGCGCGTTACATGGAGTGATAAACCATTGGGTTATGCCAAGGCAACCAATGAGGGTATCAAGATTAGCACGGGTGAATACATCATCTTGCTAAACAACGATACAGTTTTTTTAGAACAGGAACAGAACTATTGGCTACGCCTGTTTGACAAGCCATTTGAAAAATATCCCAAATGCGGAATATCTTGCATCATCAAAGGCGCATCAGAACCAGCCGCGCATGACTTTGCCGTGTTCTTTTGCGTGATGATTCATAGAAAAGTTTTTGACCATCTTGGTTTTCTAAATGAAGAATATGGCGTAGGCGGTGGGGAAGACACAGAGTTTTGCATTGAAGCGGAACGCGCTGGCTTTGAAGTTATTGAAGTGCTAAACAAAGAATGGGAAGGCATCCAATACACGGGCGGTTTTCCTATCTACCACAAGGGCGAAGGCACAATGCACGACCCTGATTTGGTACAGGGTTGGGACAACATCTTTTTACGCAATTCACTAAAACTTGCCAAGAAATATAACTTTGATTGGTATAGGTGGAGACTGTCTAACTATTGGGAACGGGCGGTTTTCCTAAAGGGTGACGGGGTTTATCCAAGGGAAGTAACCCGATACAACTACGCAAAAAAAAACCTACTTGGCAAAAAGATTTTGGAGATTGGTTGTTCTAGTGGGTATGGCATACAGTTTTTCCCACAAGATATTGACTACACGGGCGTGGACTATGACCCCATCATTGTGGAAGTTGCGGCAGAACAGGGCTGGAACGCCAACGCAAAGTTTGTCAATGCAGACATAAACAAATTCCCAATGGAACATTACGACACCATTGTGGCGTTTGAAGTTATTGAACATTTGGACAACGGGTTAGAAGTTGTGGAAATACTGAAGAAGCATTGCAAGCGATTATTGATAACTGTGCCTATGAATGAACCATTTGGTTTCTGGGGTCCACATCACAAACTGCACGGCTTGAACGAATCTAATTTCCCAGACTTTAAGTTTCATTACATCAATGAACAGGGGGAAATCAGCAACCAGCCACAACAGATAACTCAAACCAATCCATGTAACTTGATGATTTGTAGGTGGGATGCATGATTCTTTGTTCTGTGGCTACGCGGGGTCGGTACTTTACGACTTTGCCTTTAACACTTCAAGCAATCATTAATCAGACACATAAGGTAGATAAGTTAATCATCTTTGATGACAATGACGAACCGCAAGATATGCGGAATGAACTTATATACGCGCATTTCTTTCAGATGCTAGACATTAAAGGAATTGCTTGGGAATGGATTTATGCTGGCAAACAAGGTCAGCACCACATTCACCAGATGGCAAATAGCATGGGCTATGAATGGGTTTGGCGCGTAGATGATGATGCAATACCAGAACCTAATGTGCTTGAACGCCTATATTCTTTTACAAAATTCTTTGACAAAGTTGGCGCAGTAGGTGGTTCAATACTAACCCCGCCTGTCATGGATACATCTAGGGTATCTGGCATTATTGACTTAATAGACTTAGAACCAAATATCCAATGGGGAATGATTGAAGGCTACAAAAAGGTTGAACATCTGCATTGTTCATTTTTGTATCGGTCTGGTGTCTATGACTACAACCTAAATCTTTCGCGTGTGGCGCACAGGGAAGAAACTCTATTCACCTATGGATTGCATAAGAAGGGTTACGGGATTTACGCGGTATCCAATGCGGTATCGTGGCATTTAAAGAACCCTAGCGGTGGCATTCGTAGCGAGACAAAACGGGAAATGTATGAGCATGACGAAAAGATATTTCGCACACATATTCAGTTTAAAGATTACACAGTTGTGGTGCTTAACTGTGGTCTGGGTGACCATATTGTGTTCAGCAAAGTCTTGCCAAAGATTAAGAAGCCTTTAGTTTTTACTTGCTATCCAGATGTTGTAGAGGGAAAATCCATAGCAGAAGCGTATTCTATATTTGGCAACATTGATCAATGGAATATCTATGGGCAAATGGACAAATGGAAATGGTCACAAAGCCTAGAAAAAGCATTTGAAAGGATGTATCTTTGATAGTCATTTCACCTTATTCAAGACCACTTAACAACGGCAAAACAAACCCCAAGAACTATCCATTCTGGGAAGAACTTATATCCATGATTGAAGAACCGATTGTGCAAATTGGTGTGGAAGGCGAAGCGCAGTTGGTGGATGACTTTAGAAAGGGCTTGCCCATAAGCCAACTAAAAGAATTGTTGCGTGAATGTCGCACTTGGATTTCTTGCGATAGTTTCTTTCAGCACCTCGGTTGGATAGAGGGAAAGAAAGGCATTGTCCTGTGGTCGGTCAGCGACCCTTTAATCTACGGGCATCCAGAGAACACTAACCTTTTAAAAGACCGAAAGTATTTGGCTGGCAATCAGTTTCTTTGGTGGGAAGCCTACGACCACAATGAAGAAACATTTGTCTCAGCGCGTGAAGTATTTAAGTGTCTTTGATATACTTTCCCCTAATTAAATTGCGGGGTAAAGATGACTGACAGCAAAGAAACATTAGCGGCAATAGCGGTCAAAGCAACCCCGCCAGTTGGCGTATCCATAGCGTCTATTTTTGGGTATCCCGTATCGGATGTGCTTATTTGGGCAACCCTTATCTACACGTTATTGTTGATAATCCAGAAGTGTTACCAAATCTACAAAGAGGTTAAAGATTGACCCGTTCACAATTGGCGCGGCATTCAAGGCATTGCAACTTGCCTATGACGGCATTACCTATTGTTGTAACGCCTTAAATGAAGGCAAGGTAGCCGTAAAAAAAATAAAACAGGCAACGGATGACATTAAGACAATTACCAATGACGCAAAGTCAATCTGGGGGTTCTTTACAGGGTTCTTTAGCAAACCAAAGCCAACCACAGAAGCCAAGCCTGTGGAGAAAAAGAAGGAAACTTATAAAACCCACATTCCCAACGAACGGGAAATTGTCCAGCAATTTATTGGACACTTAGGTGAATTCTTTAGAAACCATAAGACACTTACAGAATATGTAGAAGTTAAGTACGAAGAAATATTTTCTAGTGCAGACCCAAAGCCAGAAGATATTTTGGAACTGAGCGTTTATAAGAATGAGTTAGATCAGTTCTATGTAAAGTTAAGCGGGATGATGCGTGGGGCTGGTGTCCCATCCCAACTTGGTCCACTATGGGATAACTACAATGAAATTTATACTAAAGTCCAATCCGAACAACAAAAGAGAAAAGAGCAAATAAGAATCAGAAGGCAACGCGAAGCCTACAAGAAAGAAAGGTTTAGGCAAGAAAAGATTGAACTTGGCATGGGATTGTTTATGGTTCTACTTATCGTTTCTTGGCTCTATGCGGTATGGATAAATTCATTTATCGTGGAATTTTGATAATGCTTTGCGTGATTCTTTCTATCATCTTGATCATTACGCCTGTGATTATTATGATGTGGATAAAGATTCAAAAAGCAGAAATAAGAATAGAGAAAAAAGAAAAACAGATTAACAGATTGATACACCAGTTAAAGGAAAAATGATGCTACCCCTAACTGCACTTATAGACATTGGTGGAAAAATACTTGATAAAGTATTTCCAGACCCCGCACAAGCAGAGCAAGCAAAATTGAAACTGCTGGAGATGCAACAAAATGGCGAGTTAGCCAAACTTAATGCTGATGTTGCAGAAGCGCATGAATTGACTGAACGGCTTAAAGCAGACATGGGTTCTGATTCGTGGCTGTCAAAGAACATTCGCCCTATGACGCTGGTTTTTATTTTGTTGACCTATACAACCTTTGCCATGATGTCTGCTTGGGACATTGAGGTTAACAACAACTATGTTGAATTGCTTGGTCAATGGGGAATGTTGATCATGTCGTTTTATTTTGGCGGCAGAACGCTAGAAAAGATTATGGACATGAAGGCTAAGAAATGAACTTAACAGAACACTTTACGCTGGAAGAAGCCACATTTTCTGAGACTGCATCCCGTCTAGGTATCAACAACCAGCCATCAGAATTGCAGTTGGAAAACATGAAGAAGGCATCAGAAGGCATGGAAAAGGTACGCGCCTTGTTGGGCAAGTCTATCCATGTCAATTCTTGGTTGCGTCTGCCAGAAGTCAATGTGGCGGTCGGTGGCTCTAAGATTTCCAGCCACATGGATGGATGGGCGATTGATTTTGTTTGTAAAGACTTTGGAAACCCATTGGCAGTTTGCAAAGCCATTGAAGCATCTGGCATCCAGTTTGACCAAATGATTCACGAATACGCTAGTTGGACACATATAAGTTTTGCACCAGAAATGCGTGGGCAAAAACTTACCATCTTTAGACCGCAAAGCAAATATGCGATTGGGCTATTGTCTAAAGAAGAATACAATAAGAACGTATAACTATTCAAGTATTTTGTAACCTCTAGCGATTAGGCATTGCCTGACAATTGCATCTCTACGCTTGTATGTTGCGTGTGCGCCAGACCCAGCACCAACAACCCCGCCAGAAATTGCGCCAACTTGCGCGGCAGACCTAACTTGTATTGTTCCACTTTTACGCGCCAACCATGCCGTAAACAAAGCCGATACTGCGCCTTGTATAACGGCTGATTTTCCCATTTCTTCGCCATAACTAACTTGTTCTGAAATGTTTTCACATTCCACTTTGTCTGCAAAATAGTTTGCTGGATTGGTGCTGGATTTAGGGTCAACAATTATTTTTGACGCACAACCAGTTAGCAGAACTAACGCAAGGATTTGTATTTTCATATCTTGTCTTTCTTAATCTTTGTCTACGCTAAACCATAGGACTGCGATTATTACGCCTACGCCCACACACGCGCCAGTTATTAACAGGGCAATAATGGTTAATATACTTTCAAGCATATTGGCTCAATTCTTTAAGTCTTTCTTCAAGTCTGCGAATTCTTTGGCGGTTGTATTCAACAACGCTGGTGGCGTACTCAAGTGATTGCTCTGCTTGCATTTTGGAAATGTAGGCTTCACGCAATTCTTTGTTAATGATTTCCTCTAGTGTTCTTGGTCGCAGAACATCACGCATAAAGTTGACAAGTATTTCTCTATTGGTCATTTCTTTTCCAATGCAGTAATTCGGTCAGACATAGCCCGTACACATTCTGTCAGCAATGCAACTTCAATCCGCAACTTGGCTTCTTGGCTTGGGTTATTGATGATTTCTTGTTTGACTTTGCTTCTGCGTTCTATTTCGTTGAAGGCTTCTAATTCTTCAGAAGTTGCATAGCGATAAGGTACAGAAATGTTTATTGGTCTATTCATTTATAACTTTCAAAAGGTATTAACTCAGATTGTTTAACAGAATAATATTCCCCGTTGCCAATGTCAATGCGGTTTTCATCAACCAAGAATTCTTTGCGTGGAATCCAGCCAATGACCCTAACGCAAGTGGAATGCAGTTCTGTCAGCACAAACACATCCACAGGCTTAGTCCCAGACCATCCAACTGCATTTAGATTTCCCCCGATTTTGCTGGCGCACTTAACATCAATTAACTTTCCTTTATGGCTTATAAGGTCAGTCCCAAATTTTCGATAATCACAGTTCAAATCAAAATGCAATTTGAGCAACTTAGACACGGCATATTCGGTTAATACGCCATTAATGGATATTTGCACACCATCTTGTTTTTTGTCTTGCTGGCGGTCTTTTGCATTTTGACTTGTTATATGATTCCGCATTTTCCCAATGTAATTACAGATTGAAATTTCAGTTGGGGAAAGCGGAACATCTACATATTGTTGATTAAAACCCAACATCATCAGGTCTATTGCCCTGTTCCTCTGGGTCGTTTAAAAAAGCCGTGCCATCCCAATTATTAAAAGGCATTAAATCAAGGGCAAGCATCTGACCGCCATTGCCAAGATCAATGACCTTACCAATCACACGATAGCGTTGTTTTGTTTTGCCGTCTTTGTCGGTATAACTGCCGACAGATGCTTTTACAAGTTTAAGAGTTTTAGACATTTTGTTTCTTTCAAAAAGTGTGTTCTGCGGAGATTTGTTTTACGATTTCTTGGTAGAAGTCTCGCGCACCTTCTACTTTGACTTTGATTTTTTCTTCTAATGCCAGATCGCGTTCATAGAAAACACGGGTCACGCGCAGTTCTGGATTGATGTGGTCGACTTGGTGCAAGGCTTTATCTTCATAGCCAATTAAGTTTTCTGGTGTGTTAACCAAGCAATAGCACAGTTCAAACTTATCCAAATTGGTCAACATCATGTAAGCGCGACCTTGCCATTCATAGCCCTTATCTTTGCCCAGATCGGATAGACAAGGAAAGGTAGTAAGCGACCAAGAAGATTTAATATCGCGCACCACACCATCATCACAAATAAGGTCTGGCGTACCTCTCAGCCAATCGTTTTCCAGCATTAATTCATTCTTTTTGTAATTGCTAAACAAAACAGAATTAAGCAGTCCAATGGATTGGTCTTCAACATCAATACCTTTGGTCATGTATTTGCTAGTAATCTTTTCATCAAAGCCATAGACAAATTCCTTTGCCATTTTGATGATGGTGGTTTTAGCCCCGACCGACAGGATTTCATCTTTGCCTTTGGGGTCGGTCATTATTTCCCCAATCATGTGCGGTCTGAATTTAAGCATTGGCTAAAGCCTTTACAAGTAATTCATTTTGTTGTTTGGTAAGTGCAAACTGTTCATGCAATTGAACTGTGGTGTATTTGCCTTCTTTGATTCGCAAAATAGCATCAGAAAAGCGTTTGTCAGTTAGCGTTTGTTTTTCTGATTCTTTAGGCATTGCGGATTCCCCATCATCATCTTCTGGGGCGATACAGCAAGCCGCCATAAGCGAACCCCTACGGGCATAGGTCAAAGCCGACATAAAGCCCTGTGGGTCATTCTTGGTGGTTGGAAAGCGAAGGATTCCACATTCAAGCATTTCGCCAGATTCATGGATAAACATAGTTTCCACTTCAATGGCATCAACGCATTCATAAGACTTCTGAATAAGCGCAATTCCATTGTTGTTAAGCGCATCCATGACCGCATCAATGCAAGATGCTAGATCGGCATACCGACCGCCAGTTACGCTATTTTTAAAAGCGGGATTGACTGAGTTTTTAAGTGCTGGTGCAAACTCTTTCTGAGCGCGTACCAGCGCAGTTGCTAAATTCTTCATTTAATTTCCCGTTGCAAGTAAAGCGATCACAAAGCCCGTTGCGACCCCAAAAAGCCACAGTAGGGTAAGGTCAGCCAAGGTTGGTTTTGTTGGCTTGTATGGACCATCTAAGCCGTTCTGGGTGTAGTTCTGATGTTTCATTTGTGTATCGCCTTATCAAGTTGTTGAGTTTGCCATTTATCAATTGCGGAATCGGTCGCATCATCAATGCGTTGTTGTTCTGCCCACTTGCGAACAGTTGCCATATATTCGGTTTCAAGAATCTTGATAACTGAATCACGCAATAGATCGTTTATTTCTATGCCATTGCAATAAGCAAAGTGAAGATTGCCTGTGTAGCGGTCAAAGAAACAATCAAGCGGGATTACATCCGCATACATAAGCAACATTTGGGATAGTTCTGGGTGTTCGTCTGCGTAGTTCATAAAATTCCTTAATGGGGCTTGCGCCCCGTTTGGTTTAATAATCTTGACCAGCCTGTGCTGGTTCTGCGCCCAAAAACTGTAAGTTAAATGGTGCATCATGTTTCCATGCTGTCACATCTTGATTCAAGATGGACAATGCTTCTTTGCTGGTAGATGCTTCGTAGTCACGGCAGATAGCCACTTCAATGCCATTTTCGTATCTGGCAACCCATGCGCCTGATACTGTGCAATTAAGGCGTGGATTAAACTTTTCTTCTTGTAAATAAACTTCTATGATTTTCATGCTGTTACCCCTTTTGACTGAAGGAATAATGAAATATCTATATTGCTTTTGCGTGTATCTCTTTCGCAATCTTTTACAGAATCAAAACCGCGAACACCACAATCAAATTCATCTGCAAATTTATAGCCGTTGTAAAGCGTAACAATAATGCTGTTACCTTCTGCGCGTTCATCATCAATGAAGGCTATCCAAGGGCGGGTGGCTAATAATTTATCTAATGTTTTCATGTTAATTACCTTTTAAAAGACCCTTTGCGGAATTGCTTTGGGGATAAATAATTATAAGAAAGATTAAGCCCTAAAACCATTTATGCAAAAATAATTTATAGGACAAACCCTAAGAAGGGGCTTTCGCCCCATTCTTATGCAGTTGCTAAATTTCTCCACTTTGTTGTTGATACATACATAGACCATGAAGTATTTATACCTTCTGGCTTGTAAAAAACTGAACCGCCTTCAACGCGAACGCTAACAATGCGATTGCCGTTTAATATTTTTACTTCATTGATGCCAACTGGTGTTGGTGCTACTTTTTTAGCAACTTCAGATAATGGCTTGCCGTGGTATTCATTAGCAATTCTTTCCATAGTTTCAATAAATGTTTTGCCAGCACTTGCGCGATTGCGTAATTCCCAAACCATTTGATCACGGGCATGGCGTTGGTCATAAGTAGTTGCTTCTGCGTAAGGGATGGTTACTTTTTGGTTGTATCGACCAGTAACAACAACTGCTGGCAATAATTTGCCCATCACTACTTGTTCTGCTTGGGCAAGCAATTGTGGAATTTCTGCGCTAATGTCAGCAATGATTTTGTCGGTCTGTGTGCGACTAACTTGGATAGGTGCAAAAAACTCACCAGAGCAAACACCATTGAACCAGCCGTGTTCTTTTGTGTAACCATGTTTAGCCATCTTGCCATTCTTAACGGCTTGGTCACGACCACAGCATTGGCAGTTACCGCGAAGTTGTTTAGTTGCTTGCATATGTAATTTCCTTTTAAAGACCCTCCGCACTATTGCTTTGGGGATGATGAATTATATAAGTAAACTTATTACCCAAGTAAAGCATAAGGTCTATAACATAGATTGTTTTCAGAAATAAATTATAAGAAATATTACAAGAAACAAAAGTTTTACAAATTAAAATGCTTTAAAAGTTAGATGCCTTATGTATAATTTAGCGTATGACTAAACAAGACTTAATCAAACTGGCTGGTTCACAGAACAAACTTGCACAACTCATTGGCGTTAGCCAAGCGGCAGTTTCGCAATGGAAAGAAGTGCCACAGTCAAGAATCTGGCAATTGAAATTACTGAAGCCTGAGTGGTTCGCAGTATAATTTTTGAGACACGGCTAGGTACGAAGTCATGAGCGTACCGAAAAAGGAACTCCCCCTCTGCCGTTGTTTCTTTTCTGGGAGTTACGCGGAGTTTGCTAAATGCGAATCAAAAATTGGAATAAGTTTCAGCACTTCAAGGATAGAAAACCGCCTTGGGTAAAGTTATATCGTGATCTTTTAGATGATATTGAATGGCACGAATTAGACCCACAGGCATCAAAAGTTTTGGTAATGCTATGGCTAATTGCCAGCGAAGATGAAGGCAACATTCCAGCCCTTAAACAACTGGCATTTAGATTAAGATTATCTGAAAAAGAAACAGAAGTTTGCATTATCAAACTGTCCCATTGGCTGGAACAAGATGATATCAATGCGATATCAACAAGATATCAAGATGATGCACCAGAGACAGAGACAGAGACAGAGACAGAGTTAGAGAAAGAGAAAGAGACAGAGTTATTCGTTGAAACCGATAAATCGGTTGTCAACCCCAAACGCATAAGTTGTCCAACAGAAGAATTATTAAATCTCTATCACCAAGAATGCAAAAGCCTACCAAGGGTTTTAATGCTGAACGACACAAGGAAAAAACATTTGGTAAGTCGCTGGCGGGATGTAGATGCTGAAGACAACTTACAGACCAAAGAAGAAGGCTTAACAATATTTAGGCAAATATTCCAGCAAGTGCATAAGTCTGATTTCCTGTCAGGCAGAACACAAAACCGCAATGGTCGGGTCTGGAAAGCCAGTTTTGATTGGTTAATGATGCCTACCAATTTTCTGAAAGTGGTTGAAGGTCAATACGATAACGGGAGAAAATAATGTCATTCAAAGATAAATATTCCAGCAAAAAAGATGATTCTGAATTTGACGAAGTGCAACGCCTTATGTGTTCTGTATCTGGATGCAGTAAGCGTTGGACAGTTCACATAAGCGGAGACAAGCCCAAGTGTTCAGAACACCAATGGACTACTGAAAAGCCAGCGTTTAAGCGCGTGATAACAGAAGTGTTGCCCAAAGAAGTTGAAGTACCGCAATGGTGGAATAAGGATGCTTTTTAATGGAAACACAAAACATTGAAAACTTTTATCAGGTAGAAATCTTTGATGATTTAGAAAATCCAATAGCAGATGATTGGATAAATATGCCTGAGTATAAAAATGTTAGCCAACCAGAACCAGAAATTACGGCAACATTTAAATTTAGAAACAAGACTGATTTTGAAACATTTAATGAATTATTAAAAAAATATGTTTATCACACAAACAAAGTTTTTGATGGTGAACAAGAAATTACAAAAAAACAGGCATGGTATCCATTAAAAGAAAAAAGCAGTAAATACCATTATGTTTCTTCTAAACCAACAAACCCAAGATTTCCTGTTTACATTGTTAGCAAAGGTAGATTTATTAAAAATCCTACTAGCGCATCATTAAACAGAATGAAAGTGCCGTTTTATATGATTGTTGAACAACAAGAATATGAACAATATTGCGAATTGGTTGGCAAAGAAAAAGTTTTGATATTGCCAGAAAAATACAAAATAGAATATGATGTTTTTTGGAAAGATGAAGATACAAGAACTGGTGCTGGACCAGCAAGAAACTTTGCATGGCAACATTCAATGGAAAATGGATTTGAATGGCATTGGGTAATGGATGACAACATAGAAAGTTTTGAACGATTTAACAACAATATGAAAATTAGTTGTGCAGATGGCACATATTTTTATGCCTGTGAAGATTTTGTTTTGCGTTATTCAAACATTGCCATTGCTGGTTTAAATTATTCAAACTTTTATCCAGCCAATGAATCTAGACCGCCTTTTATACTTAATACAAGGATTTATAGTTGTTTATTGATTAGAAATAACATTCCATATCGTTGGCGTGGTAGATACAACGAAGATACAGATTTATCCTTAAGAGCATTAAAAGATGGTTTATGCACAGTTCAATTTAATGCATTTCTTCAAGGGAAAATGTCTACGCAAAAAATCAAAGGTGGAAACACTAAAGAATTTTATGAAAACGAAGGCACTTTAAACAAATCAAAAATGTTAGAAGATATGCACCCAGATGTTGCAAAAGTTGTATGGAAATTTAATCGTTGGCATCATCATGTAAATTACAAACCATTCAAAAAAAATAGATTGAAAAAAATAACAAATTACGAAAACGAAAAGAAAATAAACAATTACGGAATGGAAATATATGAACAAGATACAAGCCCGTGCAATCCTTGATCAAATCAGATCGGGAGAAAGTAGTTTGTCTTTATCTCTCACAAATGAAGCCTTGGAATGGACAGGGGATTTATCTAGACCACTTGGTGAACCATTACGCGCTGATGGCTATGAACAAGGGAACGATAGACCATGCGCGTTACATGACGCGACAACTGGAGAAAGAGTGGGATGGTCTAGGTATCTTGATTGCAAAACGAATTAAGGAATTACAAAATGGAGATTAAAACCAGTTGGGCAATTCCCATCTTTTGGTCAAAGCCAAGAATCAAATGCGAAGTTTTAGGGGTTTGCCAATCCAGACCAAAGGTTCATTGCAAATCATGTCCCATACACAAACGCAAAAAAAAGGTAAAAAATGAAGTCAAGAGTTAAAAAGCCAACTAAAGAATATTGCCTATTGATGGCGCATTACTACTGTGTCAATGACTGCCCAAACCTTATGTGGGATTGGCTGGTGGTCTGGGCATTCCATGAAATGTATATGGAAGCCTACAAATAGATGCTATGATTGCGTAAATTTGTAAGGTCAATATGAAAACAATTGAAGATTTTGATTTATCTAATCGGGTTGAAAGATACAAGGCTAGAAAACTTGGCTTTGATGTACCAAAACTTAAGACTGGTGTTAAACAACCTGATTTTTGGTCTATGGTTGAAAAAAAATCTGAAAGTGAATGTTGGCTTTGGACACGCAAATTAAATAAATGGGGTTACGGAAGATTTCGTAAAAATGGTTTTAATGCAATGGCTCACAGAATTGCATACGAATTAACTTTTAATAAAAATATTGATGGCTTAATTGCAATGCACATTTGCGATAACCCTAAATGTTGCAATCCAAATCACTTAGTTTTAGGTTCTCATGCAGACAACCAAGCAGATAAATTTAAAAAAAATAGACAAGCCAAAGGTGAAAGCAATGGTCAATCTTTATTGACAAAAGAAAAAGTATTAGAAGCCAGAGAAAAATATAAAAATGGTGGTTTTACATATCAGCAATTAGCAAATGAATTTGGCGTTTCTAAAGATACTATGCAAAAAGCAATTCGTGGAATTTATTGGAAACATATATGAGAGCAAAGCGTGTGGACATGAATCAGGAACAAGTAGTTTCTGCGTTACGGGCGGCTGGTGCTTATGTTTGGATAATTGGATTGCCAGTTGATCTTCTGGTCGGATATAACAATAGGACTGTGCTGGTAGAAATCAAAAGCAGTTCTAAAAGCAAACTAACCAAACTGCAAAAAGACTTTTTTGAAAACTGGTGTGGTGACGGGCTGGCGCGGGTCGATACCCCAGAAGCCGCCTTGCGGATGTTGAAATGCGTGAAGTAACACCTACATTAAAAAGCCGTGAACAAGAAAAGATGTATCACGCGCTGATTGGAGATATTGCAAGACAAGCAACGCATCTTGGTGCTAAGTGGGACAAAGAAGATTGGAAAAGATTTCTTATATGGCAATACTCAAAAGATGCTGGTTTGCCTACTGGCAGATTTGTCCAAAGTCTTGATGGCACGGGTATTGTTCAACTTGGGTTGCAAAGCCGTAAGTTTTCTAAAGAAGAAGCAACGGGATTTGTTGAATGGCTTTTGGCATGGGGCGCACAAAACGGAATTACTTATGAAAAAACGCACTAAACGCAAAATCTGGGCAAAAATAAACCCAGTAGCACACGCTATTGCTGGCGCAAGAATCACAGATCAAACCGCATTAGATAAGTTAAGGCTTGGCGAATTGTCTGCGTTGGAATCCATGCGTATGGGTAAAGGCACGATAGAAGATTGGCGATTGCTAACCGACATGATGAATATCTGCGAAACATTTGGAAAGAATGGAATTGGCGCAGAAGCATTGGAAGATTGCAGACAAGCACAAGAAAGCCTTTATAAGTCGGCTAAACGCTATGAGACAACCAAGCGCATGGGTTTGGATGGATTGGGCATCAAAGCCTTGCAGAATGTATTTGAATGGCACGACCTTCAGCGTGTCAGCGTGGCTAGATCGGTCTATGAAGATATGATCGAAAAAACCCGCAACTACTTACGCAGTCATGGCAAAGATGTGGTCGAAGTCACTTAATGCGCCCCAAGCACAAATACATTCGTAGTCTCAAGTTATTGAGGGCAGTTGCAGAATTAGATTGCCAAAGTTGTGGGTCTGGTTATGGCGTACAGGCGGCACATACCAATTGGGGCGGTGGCAAGGGCAGAGGGATAAAGGCAGATGACAACTTGATAGCCGCCCTATGTCAGACTTGCCATTACGAAATAGACCAAGGCAAGAACCTAACCAAAGAACAGCGACAGCAATTGTGGTTGAACGCACATCACAGAACAGTTAGAATTCTTTTAGACACTAACAAATGGGCATCTGATGTGCCTATACCAAAGGGCGATACATGGTTAAATTCAGAGCAAGCGTAGAAGCGCAACAACCAACTGATGACCCGTTGATGCAGTTTGTTATGTGCCTACTTCATGCGCGTACAACTGCACATCTGAAACATTGGATGACCCACAGTAGAAGCGACCATCAAGCCTTACAGTTTTTTTATGATGGCATTGTTGATCTGGTCGATACCTTTGTTGAAGGATTCCAAGGCGAATATGGATTACTGCATGACATAACAGACGGGTATGTATTCCCTATTGGCGAACCCTATCCCTACTTCTTGGCGTTGGGTGTGGAGATAGATACCTTACGCAAACAGGAAAGATTTCCACAAGAATCATGGTTACAGAATGCAGTTGATGAAATCAGAATGCTTGTAAGCCAGACTAAGTATCAATTAAAAGAATTGAAGTAATGCCGTTAAGACACACCAAGGCTGGCTGGATGTGGGGAAGCAAAGGACCATTCACCAGTAAAGCCAAAGCATTGGCGGTCGCACGGGCGGCATATGCACACGGGTACAAAGAAGATGCCAACCGCACCATTCAATCAGAAGTGCAATCATCTAGGTTGCAAGAATCCCAGAAGCAAACTGAACGGCTACTGCTTAGATCATGGCGGTAAGGAATATATCAAAGAGATAGACACGATCTATCAGACCCCGTTGTGGAAAGCAATTAGGCGCACACAAATAAGCAGACAACCCCTATGCCAAGCCTGTTTAGTTGATGGCAGAGTAGAGACAGCAAAACATATTGATCATGTCTTTCCTTGGAAGCAGTATGGCGAACAGGCATTCACCAGAAATCTATTCCAATCCCTGTGTCACGCACACCATAGCCATAAGACAGCCCTAGAACGCAAAGGCTTATATGAGCATTACACGCAAGAAGGCGTTAAAACCTACCTAGAAGGCGATTATTCTTTTGTGATGGCACAGGCATAGGCGCAAGGGAATAGCGCGTTGACGGGGCGCGGGATGGCTCAGAAACTTAAAAATTTGGGGAAGTCAGGAAAG
>Ga0315901_10003781_pt1 | contig 19344 bp, 17 predicted proteins | sample LakEriMetagenome_10_FD_203761 | JGI IMG/M metagenome (GOLD analysis project Ga0315901, IMG submission 203761) | Freshwater fungal communities from buoy surface, Lake Erie, Ohio, United States - Buoy 2 MA116 | ecosystem: Environmental > Aquatic > Freshwater > Lake | place: USA: Lake Erie, Ohio... | reverse complement strand
CGGCGCTTTGCGCGCCAGCGCCAGTTCGCCACCCTGAAGAGCGCACTGCTCAAGGGCAGCCTCATCCGCGACCTGCAGCCGGACGAGACGTTCTCGGCCCTTCGGGGCGTCTCGTTTCAGGTACCGAAGGGCTGCACGTACGGCGTAATCGGCCGCAACGGCTCGGGCAAGTCGACGCTGCTCAAGTGCGTGGCCGGCATCTCGCGGCCCAGTGCCGGCAGCATCACGGTCGATGGCCGGGTTTCGGCACTGATCGAACTTGGCGCCGGATTCCACCCGGAGATTTCGGGCCGGGAGAATGTCTTCATCAACGGCATCATGCTCGGCCTCTCGAAGAAGGAAGTTGAGCGCCGATTCGATGAGATCGTCGAGTTTGCCGAGATGCAGGACTTCATCGATGCACCGGTGAAGACCTACTCGTCGGGCATGTACATGCGCCTCGGCTTTGCCGTCGCGATTCACGTCGACCCCGAGGTGCTGCTCGTGGACGAAGTACTGGCCGTTGGCGACCAGGGCTTCACCATCAAGTGCCTCGACAAATTTGCGGAGTTCCGCCGGAAGAACAAGACCATCCTGCTTGTCACCCACTCGCTCGACCTTGTCGAGAAGTTCTGTGACCAGGCCCTGTGGCTCGACAAGGGCCAGACCAAGGCCGAGGGCGAGTCGAAGCGCGTGGTGGCGTCGTACATCATCGACGTCGAGAAGAGCGAGGAGCAGGAGCTGGCCAAGGCCGAGTCGGCGCGCCTGGCGGCTACGGCCTCGGTGGCCGCGGCGGCCACTGCCCAGCCGGACAGCCCCACCGATCCGGTCAGCACCGGTGACGCGCCGACGGACATGTTCAAGGCCACTGAGGGCCGCTGGGGCACGCGCGAGATCGAGATCCTGCAGGTCAGCCTGCTGGGGCCGGACGGCCAGCCCGGGCACGTGTTCCATCATGGCGACTCGATTCGCGTGCGGATGCAGGTGCGCGCCCACCAGCCGTCCAAGGACTTCGTTTTCGGCCTCGGCATCTTCAACGCCGACGGCGTGTGCTGCTACGGCACCAACACGTACCTCGAAGAGTACCAGCCCGACGAATTCACGGGCGAAGGCCAGGTCAGCTTCGTCGTCGACAGCCTGCAGCTGGTCGAGGGCACGTACCGCCTCGACCTGGCCGCACACAAGCTTGACGGCTACCCCTACGACTATCACCGGCTGCTCTATACGTTCCGCGTGAAGTCGCGCACGAAGGATGTCGGCATCTATCGGCCCGCGCACCGATGGGAGTTTTCGAAGGGCATCCGCTTCAAGGCGCCCGACGCTCCCCGGACCTTCTGACCGCCCCCCTCGGGCACCCTGCACACACGCCGACGTGAAAACGAGGTCATCCGCTCCACTGACCACGGCCGAAGCCCGCGCCCTCACCGCCCGCACACAGGCGGCCGGCGGGCGCGTGGTCTTCACCAACGGCGTCTTCGACCTGCTGCACCCGGGCCATGTACGCTACCTCGCCGAGGCCCGTGCGCTGGGCGACCTGCTGATCGTCGGCATCAATGCCGACGCGTCGGTGCGGCGCCTGCAGAAAGGGCCTGATCGTCCCATCAATCCGGAGTGGGAGCGCGCGGAGGTGGTCGCGGCCCTCGCCTGCGTGGATGCGGCGGTGATCTTCCCCGAAGACACGCCGCACGCGATCGTGAGCGCCCTGCAACCGGACGTGCTCGTCAAGGGCGCTGACTGGGCCGCCGATGCGATTGTCGGCCGCGATGTCGTCGAGGCACGCGGCGGCCGTGTCGTGCGGATTGCCCTGGCCCCCGGCTACTCGACCACGGCCATGGTCGAGCGGTTGCGGCGGGGCACGTCATGAGTGCGACCTTCCTTGCGCTCCAGTCGATTCTGCTGGCAGCTGCACAGCGGTCAGGTCTCACCCGCGACCTGCACCATCTGACGGGGCTCGACGGCGCCGCCCGTGCGCTGGCGATTGCCGCGACGGCGACCAGGGTGCGCACCAAGCCCGTACTGGTGACGGTGGCCACCGATGCCGCCATCGACACCATGGTGGACGACACGCGCTTCCTGCTGGCCGCACTGGAAGGCCTGAGCGCCGACGCGGCGGAACGCATGGTGCTGCCGCTGCCGTCGCTGCAGGTCGATCCCTACCGGGGCCTGGCACCACACTTCCGAGCAGCTTCGTCCCGGGCGCAGGCGCTGCATGCGCTGGCCGGTGGCCACGCGCGCGTGGTCATCGCCTCGGCAGCCGCCGTGCTGCCGCGGGTGGCGCCTCCCACAGCGCTGCGCAGCCTGTCGACCACGCTCAAGCCGGGTCTCGACTTTTCGCCCGACGACCTCGTGCAGATGCTGGCTGACGGTGGATACCAGCGGCAGGATCCGGTTGACGAGCACGGCGAGTACTGCCTCCGCGGCGGCATCCTCGATATCTTCGGCGCCGGCGAGGCGCAGCCGATCCGCATCGAGTTCGTGGGTGACACCATCGAGTCGATCCGTCGCGTCGATGCGGCCACGCAGCGCTCCATCGAGTCGCTCGACCAGTACACGATCGTTCCGGTCCGTGACTTCTCAGGCCAGCCGGCCGATCCCACCGACCTGCCCACCGCGAGCCTGCTCGACTATCTGGGCGGGGCCACCCTCGTCGTCATCGAGCCGGACGATGTGCGCGACCAGATGCACCAGGTGTGGGCACGTGTGCAGGCTTCGTACGACGAGCTGCCCGACAGCGAGCGCGATCGGCGCCCCACTCCGGGTGCGCTGCTGATCGAACCGTCGCAGGTTGAGACCCGGTGGCCTCAGGGGCTGCGTCTCGAGGCGCTGGCGCTCGACGCGTCAGGGGCCGCAGGGCTGCATGTGCCCTCGCAACCGACGCCAGAGTTCAAGGGGCGCATTCCGCAGTGGGTGGCCGACCTCCGCGAGGCACGTGACCGCGGCGACACCGTCGTGTTCGTGGCCGGCGCGCGCGGGCGCGCGGAACGGGCGGTCGAGCTGCTGCGCGACTATGACATCCGGGCGGTCTGGTCAGGGGCGCCCACCGGCGTGGCCGCCACCGGCGCCGTCATCGTCGTCGATGGCCACCTGTCGCGCGGGTTCCGGCTGCCGGCCGTCCAGCTGCAGGTGTATGCCGAGACGGACGTGTTTGACGAGGCCCGTCACCGCCAGCAGGGACGCGGCCCACAGCGGTCCGCGAGCGCGGCGTTTCTGTCGGATCTGCGCGACCTGAAGGTCGGCGACCTGATTGTGCACGTCGACCACGGCATCGGCCAGTTCGTCGGGCTCAAGCAGATCACTGTCGGCGACGACACCCGCGAGTTCCTCGAGCTGCGGTATCACGGCGACCACAAGCTGTTTGTCCCCGTCGAACGCCTCGACCTGATCCAGAAGTACGGCGGCGGCGGCCAGCCCCCGCTCGACAAGCTCGGCGGGACGTCGTGGGAAAAAGCCAAGTCGCGCGTGCGCAAGGCCATGCGGGACATGGCCGAGGAACTGCTGAAGCTCTATGCGGCACGCAAGGCGGTGCCGGGCCATGCCTACGGGGCCGACACGCACTGGCAGGAGGAATTCGAAGCGACGTTTCCCTGGGAGCTGACGCGGGACCAGGCAACAGCGGTCACCGACATCAAGCGCGACATGGAGTCATCCACGCCGATGGATCGTCTGCTCTGCGGCGACGTCGGCTATGGCAAGACCGAGGTGGCCATGCGCGCAGCCTTCAAGGCCGTCATGGACGGCAAGCAGGTGGCGCTGCTGGCACCCACGACCGTGCTGGCCTTCCAGCACCTGACCACCATGACGCAGCGGTTTGCGGCGTTCCCGACCCGTATCGAGATGATCAGCCGCTTCCGCACCCGCCAGGAGATCGCGAAGTCACTGGAAGACCTGGCCGCGGGCCGCCTGGACGTCATTGTCGGCACGCACCGGCTGCTGTCGAAGGACGTGCAGTTCCGGGACCTCGGCCTGCTGATCGTCGACGAGGAGCAGCGCTTCGGCGTGGCCCACAAGGAGCGCATCAAGCAGATGCGCAAGAAGGTCGACGTCCTGACGATGACGGCCACCCCGATTCCGCGCACGCTGAACATGTCGCTCGTGGGCATCCGCGACATGTCGGTCATCGAGACCCCGCCGCGCGATCGCCTGGCGATCCAGACCAGCGTAGTCAAGTTCGACGCCGAGGTGATCACGCAGGCGATCCGCAGCGAACTGGCGCGCGGCGGACAGGTGTACTTCGTGCACAACCGCGTCGAGTCGATCTTCTCGATGGGCAGCCTGCTGCAGCGGCTGATCCCCGAGGCGCGCATCGTGATCGGCCACGGGCAGATGGGCGACGAGGAGCTCGAGCGGGCGATGCTCGACTTCATGGCGCACAAGTACGACATCCTGCTGGCCACCACGATTGTCGAGAACGGCATCGACATTCCCAACGCCAACACGATCGTCATCAATCGCGCCGATCGGTACGGCCTGTCGCAGCTGTATCAGCTGCGCGGGCGCGTGGGACGCAGCGACCGGCCGGCCTATGCCTACCTGCTGATCCCCCCCGAGGAATCGCTGTCGGCGGTGGCGCGCAAGCGGCTGGCCGCGATTCGCGAGTTCAGCGACCTGGGCAGCGGCTTCCGCATTGCCGCGCTCGACCTCGAGATTCGCGGCGCGGGCAACCTCCTGGGCGGGCAGCAGAGCGGACACATCGACGCCGTGGGCTTCGAGATGTACATGAAGCTGCTCGAGGAGACCATCCGCGAGCTGAAGGGCGAAGACCTCGAAGACGACGTGCGGGCGGTGGTGAACCTCAAGGTCGACTTCCGTCTGCCCGAGGACTACGTGCCCGACATGAACCAGCGGCTCTCGATCTACCGGCGGATTGCCGGCGCCCGGTCGGAGGACGAGATTGCCGGCGTGGTGGACGAAGTGCGCGACCGCTACGGGGTGCCCCCGACGGCGCTGCTGAACCTGGCCGACTATGCACGCATTCGCGTGCTGGCCGACCGCCTCGGCATCGAGACCCTCGACCGGGACGCCTCCGGCGTCGTCATAAAGTTCAGTGAGAAGAAATCAGGCGTTGACCCGGTCCGGTTGCTGGCGATGGTGCGGGCCCGGACGGACCTGACGCTGCTGCCGCCGTCGGGCCTGCGGCTGTCGCTGTCGGCGCCGGCCGAGGCGGCCCCGCCCGTGGCGGCTGGTGGCCCCACGCGCCTGGTCGGCGGGTTGCGGCCGGGTCAGGTGGCGCGACGGCCCGCGCGGAAGCCCGCCTGGTGGGCAGCCCGGGCCACGGCCGGTGAGGTCGCGCCAGGGTTCAGCAAGGCCGAGATTCTAAAGGCGCCCGAGGAAGATCCCCGGGCGGCCGACGGGGTGCTTGAACGGGTGACCGGCTTCTTGCTGGCGCTCGTCGACGAGCAGTAAACTTGAAGGTTCAGGATTCCTATGACCATGACCCGACATCTGCTGGCCGTGACCGCGCTTGTGGCCGTGGCGGCGGCCGTGCCCCGTGCCGACATCCTTGAGCAGGTGCTGGTCAAGGTGAACGGCGACATCATCACCAAGACCGACCTCGAGCAGCGGCAGATTGCGGCGCTGCGGCAGCGCGATCCGAATCTCCGCCCCAACAGCGATGCCGAGCTGCAGCAGGCGCTGGCGGAAGTCACGCCGAACGTGATTCTGGAAGCGGTGGACGAGCTGCTCATCACGCAGCGCGGCAAGGAACTCGGCTATTCGATGACGAACGACCAGTTCGCCGAAATCCTGACCAACATCAAGAAGGAAAACAAGCTCGAAGACGACGCGCAGTTCCAGGCGGCGCTGCAGCAGGAGGGGCTCACGCTGGCCGACCTGCGGCGGCAGCTCGAGCGGACGATGATCGTGCAGCGCGTGCAGCAGACGGAAGTCATGTCGAAGCTGCAGGTGACCGACGCCGAGCTGAAGATGTACTACGACAGCCACCGCGAGACGTTCACCAGCAAGCCGCAGATGACGCTCCGGGAGCTGCTGGTGGCGGTGCCGCAGAGCGAGCAGGGAGTGAACGTGGGTCTCGAGGAAGAGGCGAAGGCCAAGGCCGACGACATCCGCAAGCGCCTGGTGGCCGGCGAGCCCTTCGCCCGCCTGGCGGCCGACCTGTCCGACTCGCCGTCGAAGGCCAACGGCGGCCTTGTGGGGCCCATCACGGCCGACGTGCTGGCGCCCGAGCTGCAGCAGGCCCTGTCGGCGATCAAACCCGGCGACATCACGCCGGTCCTGCGCACCGCGCGCGGCTTCCAGCTGATCAAGCTCGAGACGATGGATCCGGTGACCGTGAAGTCGTTTGACGAGGCGCGCGGCGACATCGCGCAGCGGCTCTCGAACGACAAGCGGCGGGCCGAGTTCACGCGGTTCCTCGACCGGCTGCGGGGACAGGCCATCATCGACTGGAAGAACGCCGATCTGAAGAAGGCCTATGAGGTTGGGCTGAAGAACGCGGCCGCCCAGCTGGCGGCGTCGGCGACGCCGTGAGCGACGCCGGGACGCTCGGCTGGTATGCCGTCTGGACCCGGTCGCGCGCCGAGAAGTCGGTCCGGGATCAGCTGATCCGGAAAGGCGTCGAGGTGTTCCTGCCCACGGTCATCCAGTGGAGCCGCTGGAAGGACCGCCGCAAGCAGGTCGAGTGGCCTCTCTTCCCCGGCTACTGCTTCGTGAAAATCGATCCCCGTCACAAGCTGCCCGTCATCTCGTGCGACGGGGTGGTGCACATCGTGAGCGTCGACGGGAAGGCGGCCGAGATTCCCGAAGAGCAGATCACGGCCATCCGGCAGCTGGTGGACAGCACGCTCGCGCTGGATCCGTGCCCGTTCATCGAGGAAGGCGACCCGGTGCGGGTGGTGGCCGGCCCGCTCTCTGGCGTCAAGGGCCGCCTGCTGCGCAAGGGCACCGATGCGCGCCTGGTGGTGTCTGTCGAACTGATTGGTCGCGCCGTCAGCGTGCAGGTGCATGCGGCTGATGTGCGGGCCCTCTGACCCTGGAGATACCTGTGGATACGGTTCAGCCCCCAGCCATCGGTTCGGTGGCACTGCCATCACCCTTCGTGGTGTCGCCCATGGCCGGCATGACCGATACGGCCTTCCGCCGCCTGGTGAAGCGCCAGGGTGGCTGCGGCCTGGTCGTGTCTGAAATGGTCAGCAGCGAGGGGCTCGTGCGCGGCATCGACCGCACGCTCGAATACGCCGAGTACACCGAGGAAGAGCGGCCGGTGTCGATTCAGATCTTCGGCGGCGAGCCCGAGCGCATGGCTGAGGCGGCGCGCGTTGTGGAAGCCATGGGCGCCGACATCGTCGACGTGAACATGGGCTGCCCTGTGCCCAAGATTGCGAAGCATCATGCGGGCTGCAGCCTGATGCGCGAGCCGCGGCATGCCGCGGCCATCATCGAGGCCATGGCGAAAGCCGTGCGGATTCCGGTCACCGTCAAGATGCGGAAGGGCTGGGACGAGACCGACCTGACGGCACCGGAAGTGGCGCGTCGTGTGCAGGACGCCGGCGCCGCCGCCATTGCGATTCACGGGCGCACGGCGAAGCAGTCGTACACCGGGCAGGCGGACTGGGACTTCGTGAGTGCCGTGGCCGAGGCCGTGCAGATTCCGGTGTTCGGATCGGGCGACTGCATCGAACCCGAACAGGTGATTGCGCGACTGCAGAGTGGCGTGAGCGGTGTGTTCGTGGGGCGCGGCGTCCTGCGGAATCCCTGGATCCTGGCCCAGGCCCGCGACCTGCTCGAGGGGCGGGCACCCCGCGTGGTGACGCTGCACGAGCGGGGCCAGTTCCTGCTCGACTACATCGACCTGCTGCTCGATGACCCGTCGCAGGAAGCCGACGGCTTCCGCCACCAGGCGCCGGGTGCCACTACGGCAGAGCCCCCGGCACGTGTGCTGGGCCGGGAGCGCTGGGTCGTCAACAAGGTGCGCGCGCTGTGCAGCTGGTATACCAAGGGCCTCGAGGGCGGCTCGCACCTGCGCACGAAGGTGAATGCCGCTGAATCGCTCAGCCACCTGCGGGCGATCATCCACGAGTTTTTCAGCGAGGACGGACCCGACTGGCGCAGGATGCCGGCTGCCCCGGCCGAGTGAGGCGACGCCCCTGTCAGGCGCTGCCCCGGTTTCAGGTATAGTCGCCATCGTCCGGAGGTGTGCTGTGAGACGACTCTCTGCTGTGCTGCTGCTGTGTGTGCTGGCCGCCGTTCCTGCTGCGGCCCAAACGGCGGCGCCGATCCCGACCGACCGGGGCAAGGCGACCATCTTCACCGCTGAAGACCTGGCCGCGGCGCTTGCGAAGCTGCCGACGGATCGGCCGTCCGGGGCGGCCCGCGTGTTTTCCCTGGCTCCCTACAACGTCAACGTCGAACAGCGGCAGCCACGCCAGCAGGGAGCCTCGCTGCACGAGGCGCAGGCAGAGTTCTTCTATGTCATCGACGGGTCGGCCACGCTGCTGACAGGCGGCTCCCTCACATCCCCCACGCGCAACGGCAGCAACATCACGGGGCCCGGCATCGAGGGCGGTGTGCGGCAGACGTTCAAGAAGGGTGACTTCATGATCGTCCCGTCGGGAGTGCCGCACCAGTTTCTCGATATTACGGCGCCGGTGCGGCTGCTGCAGATTTACCTGCCGAACGCTCCGCAGTAACCCGCGCGGCCACGCCGTCGCGGGTGCGAGGCTTCCGGTGGAACCACCGCCGTCTCCATGGCCAGACTGACCTTTACGCCTTTCAGTATCGATCGCCGCTCGTGGTCCCTGCTGCGGGACGGCGTGCCTGTGTCCCTTTCACCGAAGCTGGTGCAGGTGCTGGCATGCCTCGCCGAGGCGCGCGGCGAGCTGGTCACGCGCGAGCTGCTGCTCGAGCGGTTCTGGCCCGACGTGATTGTGACCGACAACACGCTCACGCGCGCGGTGGCTGACATCCGCAAGGCCCTCGGTGACGAGGCCGACACGCCGCGGTTCATCCAGACGCAGGCCCGGCGTGGCTACCGCTTTGTGAGTGCAGTCACGGACGAGGCCCCGGTGACAGCGGTGATGGCGGGGGATGCCACTCCGGTCGGCGACGCCCTTCGCGGGCTCGAGCCCTTTGTGGCCTGGGAACGTGGCCGGGCCATGCTGGAATCGATGCGGGCCACGGGCCTGCCGCAGGCGGTCGAGGCATTTACACGCGCGGTCACCGGCGCGCCGCATTATGCGGCCGCCTATGCCGGGTTGGCCAACGCGCACATCTTCCGTTACGAGGCGACCCGCATCGATGATGGCCCGGACAATGAGGCCCTCACGACGGCGGTGGCCGCTGCGCTGCGGGCAACGGCGCTCGATCCGCCGCTCGGCGAGGGGTGGGGCGCGCTTGGCCATGCCCGCGCGAGCGAGGGGCGCTACGACGACGCACGGGCGGCGCTTGGGCAGGCCCTGTCGATGGAACCTCGCAATTGGCGGCACCACTATCGTCTGGCGCTGGCCACCTGGGGCGAGTCGCGCCTTCGAGCGGTTGAGAAGGCCGATGCCCTGCTGCCGGGATTTCCCGGCACGCAGTTGCAGGCCGCCATGGTGTTCGTGGCCAGGCAGGCCTTTGGCTTTGCCGCCGACGTGGCCCTCCGCGGTGCGACGGCCCAGGAGGCGCAGTCAGGCCGATCGAACTATCCGGCCACGGGCCTGCTGTGGATTCGCGGGCTGACCGCCTATGGGGCCGGTGATCATGCGACCGCATGTGATCTGTTCGCTGCCGAGGCCGCGTATGCGCGGAAGCTCGACTCGGTCTATGCGCGGGAGTCGCGCGTGGTGGCGTGCGAATCGCTGGGGTTTGCCCTGCTGGCCGACGCGCACTACGACGCGGCGCGGGACGTGTTTGCCTCGGCCCTTGAGGCCTCTCCGGATCGGGCGCGTGCGCGGCTGGGGTTCGGTCTGGCGGGGGCGACTGGCGCGCCCATGGCTTCCCTGTCTGACGTGGTGACCTCGGTCAGCGCCAGGCTCGAGGCCGGCGGCAAGCCGGTCGAACAGGCGCTGGTCCTTGCGGCAGCCGCGGCCTGGAGCGGTGAGCCCTCGATGGCGCTGCAGCATGCCGACCGCCTGCTGGCCATGACGCCTGACGACTCGTCGGGGTGGAGCCTGCCGGCCGACCCGATGTTTGCGCCCCTGCGTCGTGCCGATGGGTACGCGCGCCTGGCCGCCCGACTGGCGGCGCGGGCGGCGTGAGCACCTCTCAGCCACTTCTCGCAACGTGATAGATGACCGCCGTGTGTTCACGGCACGCTTCAATATCGGTTTCAGTATCTGAGCCTCCGGGCACGGCGCACCGGAGACGAGGTACCGTCAGACCGTGAGCGGCGCGCGTCGTCCACGGTCGTCCCGTCGGAGCGTTCCTGCGGACGGCATGCTAGGATGCCCCGCATGAAGCGAACCCTTTTTTGTGCGGCGACGGGCGTTGTGCTGCTGGCGCTGGCCGTGCCTGGGGAGGCACAGTCGATGAAGAAGACGGTAGAAGGCGTGACGAACTTCACGCAGGTCGAGGCCACCATCGCGTGTGCCGGCGCCACGAAGCCTTCGGCGATCCGGTCTCTCAAGACCATGGGGTATCGGACCGTGGTCAACCTGCGGATGGCGTCGGAGTCGGGGGCCGACCTCGCCGCCGAGGCGGCCGCAGCAGAAGCGGCGGGCCTGCGTTATGTCCACCTGCCGTTCAACACCCCGTCCTCGCCCGCCGACGATGTGTCGGGCACCGTGCGCGAGTTCCTGAACGTGACCAGCGACCCCGCCAATCTGCCGCTGTTTGTGCACTGCGCGGGCGCCGGTCGTGCAGCCGCGATGTGGATGATCAAGCGGATTGTCGTGGACAAGTGGGATGAAGAACGCGCCTGGAAAGAGGCGCTGATGACTTACGACGAACCGATGTCACCCGCGCTCGTGTGGGCGCGCGGATACGCTCGAACGTTCAGGCCGTAGCGGCCGTACCCTGCCAGACGTCCCTCGGCACGGTGCCCGCCTAAGATCAGGCAGGCTACGCGAGCGTCTCGGGGTCGACCAGCGTGCGGAGCTGATCGGGCTCGACGGTTTCAAAATCGTTGGCGAGGGCGACCTGGGCACACGCGCGGAACTGACGGCCGAGGTCGATGTGGGCAGGATGCTTCAGGTAGGCATCGAGGTCGTCAACCGACTGGAACTCGAGCACCGCGAGGAACTCGAACTGCACCGGCGAGAGATCGTCGTACGAGTAGCCCAGACGTCGTCGGCGTCCGACGCGAGCGCGCACGATGGTGGGAATGCCCGAGAAGGCGCGTTCCATCGCCTGCGCCATCGCCTCACGCTCGTCGACGGTGAGTGCATCACGGGGCGTCAGCAGCACGATATGCGTGATCACTCCTCGCCTCCCTTTCGATCGGGGCCTGCCGCCGGACGCGGACGCCGCGGGGGCAGCGTGCCCTCACGGCGACGCTCGATGTTCTGCCGGATGTTCTGCTTGAAGCGCGTCCACTTGGCCTTCTTCGCATCGATGTACTTCTGGCGCGGATCGCGGTGATTGCCGCCGGGGCGCCACTTGCGGTCGCGCGGCGGCTCGTCGGGCCGGCGCTCTTCGCGCTTGCGCTCGGTGGCGGCACGCCGGTCGGCCACGAAGGTGTCCTGGGCATGCTGGGGCGAGTCCCACAGGCGTCCCGACTGGAACCACATCATGCGCGCCCCGGGATGACGGGCTTTCAGGCGATTGAAGGTCGGCAGCAGCTCGTCGTACTCGCGTGCGCGGAACGCCGTGGGCTGTCCGTCGACCAGCACAGTCCAGTAGGAAAAGCGGGGAGGCACCTCAGTATCGTATCGCGAGACGTGATCAGGACGCCGGCGTCGCCTGAGTGAGGCGCCGCAGCTTCTCGACCAGGGTGGTCCGCTTCAGGGACAGCAGACGCGCGGCCTCGCCGCGGTGTCCCCCGGTGCGCTCGAGCGCCTGCATGATGAGCTGGCGCTCGAGCTGTGCCACGAGGGCGGGCAGGTCTGTGCCGTCCTCGGGCAGCGTCGTCGAGACGGTCACGGCAGGCACGTCGGGCTGGAACTCGTCAGGCAGATCGGCCACGTCGATGCGCTGCGCGCTGGCCCCGAGGATGAGCGCCCGTTCAATCACATTCTCGAGCTGCCGGATGTTACCCGGCCAGTCGGCAGCCATCAGCCGGCGCATGGCCTCCTGGGTCACGACCACCGGTGTGGCCGCCTCGGGGCGTCGCTCGATGAACCGGTTGACCAGCAGCGGAATGTCTTCGGCGCGATCACGCAGCGGCGGCAGCTGCAGCGGCACGACGTTGAGGCGATAGAACAGGTCCTCGCGGAACGAGCCCTCGGCCACCATGGCCGCCAGGTCAGCGTTGGTGGCGGCAATCACACGGACATCGACCTGGATGGTCCGCGTCTCGCCGACCCGCTCGAACGCCCGCTCCTGCAGGACGCGCAGCATCTTGACCTGCAGGGCCGGCGGCATGGTGCCGACTTCGTCGAGAAACAGCGTGCCGCCATCCGCCTGTTCGACCCGGCCCGCGCGATTGGCCACGGCTCCGGTGAAGGCCCCGCGCACATGGCCGAAGAGTTCGGCTTCCAGCAGTGGCTCGGGGATTGCGCCGCAGTTGATGGCGACAAACCGCTGCGATCGGCGCGGGCTGCCCTGATGAATGGCCCGCGCCACCAGTTCCTTGCCTGTTCCCGTCTCGCCCGTGATCAGCACCGTCGCAGCCGTGGGGGCCACCGCCTCGATGCGCTGATAGAGGGCCCGCATGGGGGTGCTGCGACCGACGAGTGCCCCGAGGCCGAACCGCTCGTCGAGCTGCTGCCGGAGATAGGCATTCTCGGCCTTGAGCCGTCGCTGCTCGAGCGCCGTGTCGATGATGTGGCGCAGCTCGTCGAAGGGGAACGGCTTGGCCACAAAGTCGGTGGCGCCGCGCTTGAGCAGGTCGACGGCGTCACGGATGGTGGCGTACCCCGTCAGGACAATGGCAATCAGCGAGGGATAGCGCGTGAGCGCGGCATCGATGACCGCACGGCCGTCAATGCCCGGCAGGTGCAGATCGACCAGCAGGATGTCGTAGGCAAAGCGTTCGAGCCGCACAAGCGCCTGTTCGCCCGACACCGCCTCGGCGACCTCGAACCCCGCCTCGCGCAGCCGTTCGGCCACCACCTCCCGCAAGCTGTCTTCATCGTCAACGAGGAGGATAGATATTGTGGAATCAGGCACTTAGCGGGATTGTCAATCTATTGACGCGTGTTGTCAATACTGCACATCTAATCTCATGGTGGCAGAAACCGATACACCGGTTGAACACAAACGCTACCCCGCGCTGGAGCGGGGTGCGAGACCAGGGGGGTCGGGCATCCGACCAGAAGGGAACAGCCGTGGAACGTCAGACCGTGAGCATCATGAAGGCCTGCGAGATGGTGGGAGTCAGCCGTCGCACCATCTACAACTGGATTGCCGCTGGCAAGGTCGAGTATGTGCGCACCGCCGGAGGCAGCATCCGGATCTTCGTCGATACGCTGTGGCGCCAGCCCGACGGCGCGGCCGTGGCAGCTGCCACCCACGTCTAGCGACGGTGCGGCGACGGCGACCCGCGCGAGACGTTCACGGCGTGGACCCGGTGACATGTCCACGCCCGTGACTGGGTCGTCATTCGTGATGGCAGGCTGAAGCGTCCTGTGTCAATAAAATGACCACGAAGTCGTTCAGCCTGTCATGAAATTGACAATCTTTACGGAGCTGCACGTCAATTCCGAAAAGACGTCATATCAACAAGTCTATTGAAATCAGTAGCTTAGGAGAAATTTCACGTAGCGGTCCGGAATTGCACGGTTCTGGCATCGAGGTTGCCACTCACAGTGGGCATGAAGATGCTTGATGCTTACACCAGTGACCGCGTGACTGCCGGCCTCCCGTTCGTCGAGGCACTGGCTCGCCGCATGGCCTCGACCATGCCTCACTCCATCGAAGTCGGCGATCTGGTGCAGGATGGCGTGCTCGGCCTGATCGACGCCGCGCAGCGGTTTGACGAAGCACGGGGCATCAAGTTCGAGACCTTTGCCGAACGCCGCATCCGTGGCGCCATGATCGATGCGCTGCGCAAGGATGCCTGGCCCAGGGGCGTCCGCCGCATCCGGCGCGAAATCGAAGCTGCGCGTGTGGTGCTCCGCGAGCGTCTGGGCCACGAACCGTCGCTGGCCGACCTGGCCGGGGCCCTTGGCCGGGACGAAGAGCACCTGCATCGCACGATGGTGCGCATTGCGACCATCGAGTCGACCTCGGCCCAGACCGCGCCCGAGGTGAGCGACGACTATCCGCACGACGGCGTGCTCATGCCTGCGGAACCCGCGCGCCCCGACACCCTCTACGAGGCCGATGAACAGCGGCTGCGTGTGCGGAATGCCATGGCCAGCCTTCCCGAGCGTGATCAGCAGCTGATTGCGCTCTACTACTTCCGCGACACCACAATGAAGGCGATTGGCGAGCAGCTGGGCGTGAATGAATCACGGGTCTCGCAGCTGCATACCCGCGCGCTGCGTCGGCTGCGTGAGGCCATGGAGGCGACGTCGATGCCTGGCGGGTCGACGGCACAGCCCAGTGCCGCCGTGCTGCCCTTCCCCACCCGGCCGGGCATGGCCAGGTCCCGCCTGTCGTCGGCGGGACGGCCGTCGACAGCCTACCCGAGCGTGTCGCGCACCGCGCGCACGACGTCGGTCAGCCTGAAGGGCTTCGAGAGCCAGCGGCAGGCCGTCTCATCGAGGAATCGCTCGGCGTCGGTGCCGACCACATCACCGGTCACGAAGATCACGCGGCGCGCCAGCGCGGGCATGGCCGCGGCCATGGCCCGGTAGAACTGCATCCCGTCGATCCGCGGCATCTTCAGGTCGCAGATCACCACGTCGTATGACGACTCGGCGATGCGTGACAGGCCCTCGGCCCCATCGCTGGCGCGGTCGACGACACAGCCTTCGTCGATGAGGGTTTCGGCCACGGCTGTGGCCAACTCGTGCTCGTCTTCAACGACGAGTACGCGTGTGCCGGTCAGGGGCTGTGGTGCCTGCGGCGCTGAGGTTCCGGTGCCCGGCCCGACGTCTGCCGCGTGCGCACCTGCCGCCACGGGCAATTCCATCACGAACGTGGCGCCCCCCCCGGGTGATGCGGCGACCCGCAGCCGACCCCCGTGTTCGCGCATGAGCGCGTAGGCCACGCTGAGGCCGAGGCCGGTGCCCTGCCCCACCTCCTTGGTGGTGAAGAACGGATCGAAGATGCGGCCTTCCACCTCGGGCGGCACCCCGGGGCCATCGTCGCTGACTTCCACGAGCACCACACCCTCCGAGGGCGCGTGCCACGACCGCAGCACCAGCACACCCCGCCCGTGGGCGCTGCGCATGGCCTGCTCGGCGTTGATGATCAGGTTGAGCAGCACCTGTTTCAGCTGGTGACCGTCGGCAAACACGGCGGGCAGCCCTGCGGCCAGTGCGTCAATCACCTGGATGTTGTGCAGCCGCTGCTCGTGGGCGCGAAGCGCAAGTGATTCCCGGGCGATGCGGGTGACATCGACCATTCCCCGTGTCGACTGCCGCTTGCGGGCCACGGTCAGCAACTGCCGGACGATACGGGCCGCGCGCTCCGATTCGCTGAGGATGACGCCGAGCCCGCGTCGCGTGCGCTCGTCGCCGGGAAGCGCCGAGAGGCGCTCGGCCCATGACAGGATGGTGGCCAGCGGATTGTTGAGTTCGTGCGCCACGCCGGAAATGGTGTGCCCGAGGGCTGCGAGCTTCTCGGACTGGCGGAGTTCATCCTGCAGGGCGCGCGACTGATCGTCGAGTGCGCGACGCTCGCCGACATCCCGGCACACGGCCTCGAGCCGCAGTGGCGCCGTCCCTTCCCCATCAGGCGTGACGCTGGCGGTCACTTCCACCCACGCGGTCGACCCATCATCCCGCCGCAGGCGCACGAGATGATCCGTGAGCACACCGCCTGTGCGCAGTCGCCTGAAGAACTCGCCGTGTGCCTGTGCGTCGGCGAAGCGCTCGAGGGCAAACGGGGTCACCTGGACATCGGGCGTGTCGAACGCCTGCCCGAGCAGCAGCCGCAGGTGTGTGTTGGCGGCAAGGGTGTGCACCGTCGGGCCATCGAGGCGGGCGACGTAGAACCCGAGTCGCGCTCGCTCGAAGAAGCTGGCGGCCAGATGGTCCGACATGGCCTCCAATCTACTTCAGCCCCGCGCGGTATGATGAGCGGCCCGTGTCGGATACCCACGCTGATCGCAGACTGGCCTGGCTCGCCTGGGCCACGATCTGTCTTGTCTGGGGCACGACCTACCTGGCGATCAGGGTGGCGCTCGAGAGCATTCCCGTCTTCCTCGTCGCCGGCTTGCGCTGGATGGCTGCCGGCCTGATCCTGACGGCGATCACGCGGCTGCGGGGCCGTCCGCTTCCCCCGGTCCGTCAATGGGGCGCGCTGGCGCTGCTTGGCTTCCTCATGAATGTGCTGGGCAACGGCTTTGTGGTCTGGGCCGAGCAGTATGTGGCCAGTGGCCTTACGGCCGTCATCATTGCGTCCGTGCCGTTCTGGTCCGTGGGATTCGAGGCGGTGCTGCCCGGGGGCGACCGCCTCCGCGGCGGCACCCTGCTGGCGTTGACGGTCGGATTCGCCGGCATCGTGGTGCTGGTGTGGCCCGAGATGTCGGCCGGGGGCGAGGCCGGCGCGGCCATGCTCGGCGGCGTGGTGGCCATCCAGATTGCCTGCGCAGGCTGGGCGCTCGGCACCTCGTATGCGAAGCGCCATCCGTCGGCATCCGATCCATTTGCCGCCTCGGCCATCCAGATGCTGGCGAGCGGCACCATGCTGCTGACAATCGCCACGATCAGCGGGGAGTGGACAGCGCTGCAGTTCACGACGCGCAGTCTCGGCGCCCTCGTGTACCTGACGATTGCCGGATCGGTCATCGCCTACACGGCCTACCTGTATACGGTGGCGCACCTGCCGCTGACGACCGTGTCGCTCTACGCCTACATCAATCCGCTGATTGCCGTCCTGCTGGGCGCGGTGCTGCTCGACGAGCCGCTGTCGCCGCGCATTGCGGTGGCCTCGCTGCTGGTGCTAGCCGGTATGGCGCTGCTGCGGCGAGTACAATCCTGACGTGGCCCGCCTTCCCCGCCTCTCAGAGCTGACGTCAGACGATGCCGGTGTCGGGTTCTTCCTGTGCACGATGAAGGAAGTGCGTCCGACGAAAGTCGGAGGGGAGTTTCTCGACCTGCGCCTGCAGGATGCCTCGGGGCAGGTGGTGGGTCGCGTGTTTGACGACGTGGCCCGCTACGGCGCGCAGTTCGAGGCCGGCGACTTCGTGCGCGTCGAGGGGCGCGGACAGACCTTCAACGGGCAGCTGCAGCTGAAAGTCTCGTCGATTCGCCGCGTGCATCCCGAGCAGGACCGGCGCGAGGGGTTCCGCGAGGAAGACTGCGTCCTGAGTGCTCCCCGGCCGATTGGCGAGATGTGGAGCGAGCTCGAGGCCCGGGTGGCGGCCGTGTCGCATCCGTCGCTGCGTGTGCTGCTGCGGCGCGTGCTCGACGAGCAGGGGCCCGCGTTGCGCGAGTGGCCGGCGGCGCAGGTGATTCACCATGCGTACCGGGGGGGCTTTCTCGAGCATCTCTGCACGATGGCAGCGGCGGCGGCCGACCTGGGGCGCCTCTATGGCGCAGACACCGACCTGCTGCTGGCGGGCGTGGTGCTGCATGACATCGGCAAGCTGCAGGAGCTGTCGTATGACCGCGGGCTGGTGAGCTATACGCGCGACGGCAACCTGCTGGGGCACATCACGCAGGGCGTGCTGCTCGTGAGGGCCATGGCGGCACAGATTCCTGATTTTCCCGACGAGGTGCGGGTGCATCTCGAGCACCTGATCCTGTCGCACCACGGCTCGAAGGAGCACGGGAGTCCGGTCGAGCCCAAGACCGTGGAAGCCTTCATCCTCGCCGCAGTCGACGATCTGGATGCGCGGCTCAACCAGGTGCGGCGGGCGATTGCCGAGGATGCCGGCGAGGGTGAGTTCACCGGCTGGCACAAGAAGCTGAACCGGGTGTTCTACAAGGGGCCGGCCGCGGGCTGAGCCGGCCGGTGGTCAGGCGTCGGCGTCGTCGCGGCTGCCGAGGGCGAAGGCCATGGTGCCGTGGGCCACGAGGCGTCGGCCGACGCGGGCGCGTCCCTCGAGCACACCCATGCGGTGCCGGAGGCGCTTGACCCGGGCCTCGACGGTGAGCACGTCACCGGCGTGCACCGAACGGCGGTAGCGCACGCGCTCGATGCCGCGGAAGAAGATCAGCAGGCCGCGGTTCTCGGGCTTGGCCAGGATGAGGATGGCCCCGATCTGCGCGACGATTTCCGTCAGGATGGTGGGCGGGAGGGCCGGCCGGCCGTCTTCGGAGGTCGTCGAGAGATAGCGCTCGTTGATCGTGACGTTCTTGATGCCGACGATGCGCGTGTCGGTTTCGAACTCGGTGATGCGATCGACCAGCAGGAACGGATAGCGATGCGGAAGAATGCGTTCGATGGCCGAGTAATCGAGCGGCAGAGTCAGCACTTCGTCGTTCTGCATGAGCGGCGCCCTCAGTATACTTCCCGCCACACCCCGCATGACTGACCACCCCGCCCCTGCCCCACCCGTGACTGCGGGGCTGCCCCTGCCCGACGGCCGTGACGCTACCGAGCTGCTGGTGATGGCCGAGCTCGGCCGCGAGGTGTCGTCGGTGCTCGACCTCGACGAACTGCTTCGGAAGATTCCCGAGCTGATTGCCCGCCTGACGGCCTTCACGGTGTTCTCGGTGTACCTGCTGGACGATTCGCGCGAGACATTGCGCATTGCGTATGCGGTGGGCTATCCCGAGGAGGCGGCGCGGACCGTACGGCTGCGGCTGGGCGAGGGCATCGTCGGCACGGCCGTGGCCGAGGGGCGGCCGGTGCGCGTCGAGGACGTGTCGACCGATGCGCGATATGTGCCGGTCGTGCCGGGCGTGGTGTCGGAGCTGGTGGTGCCCCTGCGGCACAAGGGACAGGTGCTGGGCGCGCTCAACCTGCTGAGCGACCGGCGGGGCGAGTTCACCGAGCAGGACGAGCGGGCGCTGCGCCTGTTTGCGGCGCACGTGTCGCAGGCGCTGGTCAATGCGAGGCTCTTCGAGACCGAGCGGTCGTATGCCGACACGCTCGAGACGCTGGCCGAGATCGGGCGCGAGATGAGCGCCATCCTCGACCTCGACGCGCTGCTGACGCGCATGGCGCAGCTGCTGAGGCGCCTCATCAACTACCGGATCTTCGGCATTGCGCTGCTCAACGAATCAACGCAGATGCTCGAGCTGAAGCTGGCCATCCAGTACGGCGACAGCC
>Ga0315901_10003779_pt1 | contig 19352 bp, 19 predicted proteins | sample LakEriMetagenome_10_FD_203761 | JGI IMG/M metagenome (GOLD analysis project Ga0315901, IMG submission 203761) | Freshwater fungal communities from buoy surface, Lake Erie, Ohio, United States - Buoy 2 MA116 | ecosystem: Environmental > Aquatic > Freshwater > Lake | place: USA: Lake Erie, Ohio... | reverse complement strand
TGACCGGGCCCATTTGCAGGATTTAAAATTGTATATGATGGATCAGCTGAAAAATCATATACCCGGCGTTGTATTCCACGGCGATCCGGAAGGGCGCAGTTTGTATACTGTGCTGAACGCGGGCTTCCCGAAAACGGAGCGCTCTGAAATGTTGTTGTTCAATCTTGACATCAACCAGATCTGCGCATCGGGTGGTAGTGCCTGCAGCAGTGGGGCGGACCAGGGCTCCCATGTGATCCGTGCCATACACAGTGACCCTGATGTTACTGCGGTCAGGTTCTCTTTTTGTAAAAATAATACGAAGGCAGAAGTGGATGCCGTCGTTGAGAAACTGAAGACGCTGGTATAGAACTACCCTGTGTAACTCAGCCGCCTGATCAATTCTCCGGGAAGGGCAGGTTGTTTTCTTCTTTCAATCAGATACGTTGACAGACCGGCCAGGTCCCTGAAAATGTAGTGGCTGCTTGCGGCCCCTTCCAGGTAGCCCGAACCGGTGGTGTTCCCTGTGCCCACACGCATGCCGATCATCCGGCGCACCATCCTGAAATGTGCATGCCTCCATGCGGCTAATGCATTGTCGATCTCAATGAGGATATCCAGCACGCGGAAGGATTGCTGAAATACCGGGAAGTCGCGGTACAGCATGATGAATAATGCGGCGCGCATGGCTCCGGCAGAAAGTTGGGAACGAAGGAGAGGAGTCCGTTCCAGCATGTCATCCGGTAATGGTTTTTCCAGGAAGACATATTCAAAGTCTGTGATCTTTCCGGCTTCGTGTTCGGTTAGGCCAGACTGGTAGATGGCCCGGTAATCGGCCCAGAAAGGATGGGCGTCATTGTTGGCAGCCGGGTGGACCGGTTTGTATGAAGCCCAGAATTCCATGTCGAAAAACGGCATTCTCTCCAGCCAGCGGTTGATCAGTTTCACCAGGGAGTGTCTCCCTTCTGTTTGGCTGATCAGTTTCAGATCGGCTTCACCGAAGCCGCCCTGGTTCGCCCGTTTATAGTATTCTTGCCGGTGTCGGTTCTGCATCTCAAGGCCCAGTGTGGCCTCAATGAGGCGGAACTGTACACTTTGGAAACCGGACGCTGGTGTAAGCAGGTTTCGGAATTCAAGGAAATCAAGTGGGGTCATGGTGTCCAGTACGGTTACCTGCTGGTTCAGCAATTCCATGATCTTCCTGACCCGCTGCAGGCGGTGGACCACCAGGTTCATATCTTCCGAGTTGTCGTTGATCTTTTCCTTTGAAAATACGTGGAGTACATAGTCGAGCTCAAACAGGATCTGTTTGAACCAAAGCTCAAATGCCTGGTGGATCACCACAAATAGCATTTCGTCGTGCGCATAAGCCTGTCCTTCTTCAAAGCTTTTTGGATGCTGGGCGTTGAGCACTTTATCCAATTCAAGGTAATCGTGGTAGTACAGGGTTTTTTCCATCATTGATGCCCGTTTTAGCAGGACGAATTGACGGATTTTTTTCTGAACAGCAAACAATATGTCTATGATCCCGATAAGGATTTAGAACATTTCCGGAAAGGCAAAGCAAGCCGGCTGTTTTATATTTGGGAAAAATAACCATGAGAATCTTTGCATTGATCACCATGGCAGGCCTGGCTCTGTCGTGCACTTCGCAAAAGAAATTGTCGCAACCCGAATTCACGGGAGGTAGCGAGGATATCTACAGGTATCAATGGAATCTGGCTACGCTGGGTGGTAAGGAACTGGCCCAGAATAATGCCAAACTTCTTTTTGCCCCGGGCGAAAGATCGAAAGTGACAGGAAACACGGGATGCAATGTGATGAATGGCTCAGTGGAGTTGAAGGAGGGCCACGCCATGAAGTTTTCGCCTTTGGCCGTAACCCGAATGGCTTGTCCGGGTAATGAAACAGAGCAGCCCTTTTTAAAGGCGCTAGAGCAGGTGACCTATTGGAGCATTAACGATAATATTCTCAGTCTTTATGGCGGCAGCACCTTGCTGGCTACTTTCAAGGCAGCGGATATTTCCGGCAGTCTGCCCGAGGCCTTCAAAGGGACCTGGGAGTTGGAGTTTATCAGCGGTCCGCGGATCGCGTTTGAGGGACTATACCCAGATAAGAAACCGGTGCTTGTGTACGACGGGGGAGATGATTACAAGGGCAACAGCAGTTGTAATGGCATGGGCGGTAAGCTGGTGGCCAGCGGCAACGCCGGTGTGCAGTTTAAACCGGGGATGTCTACGATGATGGCCTGCCCCGGAAATGGAGAGCAGACCTTTCTAAAAACCCTGTTTGCGATCGATAGCTATGGATTTGAAAACGGAAAGCTCCTGTTGAAGTCCAAAGGGGTGGACATGATGCGCTTTGTAAAGAAGTAGCGAAAACTGGTCCATGAAGTTTTGATATTATGCTAATTACTGCTTAATTTCTGCTTCATTATGATCACCCGACGCGATTTTCTGCAGTATTCGCTGGCCCCCTTGCTTGTTTCCGGGGAGCTTGCCAGTTTCAGGAAGAAGGGCTTCCGCATTGGCGCCTGCGATTGGTCACTGGGTAAAAGCAGCGATCCCGCGGCATTTGGTCTAGCAAAAGATATAGGGCTTTCGGGCATCATGGTCAATATGGGCTCGGCACAGAATGACCTGCACCTGCGCAAGAAAGAGGTCCAGGATCTCTTTCTGAGAACTTCAAAAGAATCGGGCATCGCCATTTCGAGCATCGCCATCGGCGAGCTCAACAATGTTCCCTATAAATCGGATCCCCGGACCGAGCAATGGGTGTATGATTCCATTGACGTTGCAGAGCGTTTAGGCGTTACCGTTATCCTGCTTGCTTTTTTTTCGAAGAATGACCTGAGGAATGATGAGGCAGGGATGAAGGAGGTGATCTCCCGCCTGAAGAAAGTTTCGGGTAAGGCGGAGAAGAAGGGCATCACCCTGGGCATTGAATCCTACCTTGATGCAGCGGGGCATATGCGGATCATTGATGCCGTTGGTTCTTCCAGTGTCAAGGTCTACTATGACTTCCGGAACACTGCAGATGCAGGGCATGATCCTATTGCCGAGTTCAGGAAACTCGGGAAGGATATGATCTGTGAACTCCATATGAAAGAGAACGGTTACCTGCTGGGTAAGGGAAGTGTTGACTGGAATGGGGTTAGCAACATGCTCTCAGATCTTGGGTACTGGGGCGACCACTGGATGCAGATAGAAGGCGCCATGCCGGGCGATCTCGATCTCCTGACCGCCTACAGGCATAACAAAGATTTTCTTGCTTCCCATTTTACTCCTTTTAAATCCTGACCGTGCTCAAGTATTTCCTGATCATATTCCTTTCCCTTCCATTATTTACCGGGAAGGCTGCAAATGCTGATCTTTTCCTGCCAGACGATCTGGAGGCTGAAGTGTGGGCGGAATCTCCCATGTTCTACAATCCCACCAATATGGACGTGGATGTGAAGGGCAGGGTGTGGGTAACCGAAGCTGTGAACTACAGGAATTTCAACAATGATCCGGGGAAAGCACTCCATCACCAGGAAGGAGATCGTGTCATGATCCTCGAGGATACCGATCAGGATGGAAAGGCAGACAAGTCAACTGTTTTTGTACAGGATAAAGATCTGGTGTCACCGGTTGGTATTGCCGTCATCGGGAACAAGGTCATCGTTTCATGTTCTCCCAATTTGATTGTGTATACCGATGAGAACGGTGACGATGTGCCGGACAAGAAAGAGATCCTGTTGAAAGGATTTGGCGGCCTCGACCACGATCATTCCCTGCATGCCGTGTATGCGGGGCCCGATGGCCGTTGGTATTTTAACGCGGGCAATGCTGGTCCGCATGTGGTGACTGACAGGGCTGGATGGACCCTTCGTTCGGGCAGTATCTATACGGGCGGTTCCCCGCATAATCAATCCAACCAGGGTAATATGAAGTCGGACGATGGAAAGGTTTGGGTCGGCGGACTGGCGCTGAGGATGGATAAAGAGGGCCGGGGGCTGAAAGTGATGGGTCATAATTTCAGGAACTCCTACGAAGTGATCCCGGATTCATATGGTCAGTTATGGCAGAACGATAACGACGACCAGGTGGTTACTTGTCGTGCTACCTGGTTGATGGAAGGCGGTAATGCGGGCTTTTTCAGCACGGATGGAACGCGATACTGGCAGGCGGATCAGCGACCTGGCCAGGATATTTTTCAGGCGCACTGGCACCAGGAAGATCCGGGGGTGATGCCGGCTGGCCACAACACGGGCTCAGGCGCGCCAACGGGGGTTACGGTTATTGAAACGGATGCCCTTGGACAAAAATATCTCGGCATGTTCATGAGTGCCGATGCCGGTCGTAATACAGTTTTTGGATTTCTTCCAAAGGCCAGCCTCTCCGGATTTGATCTGGGCAAACGAATGAACATGGTAACGTCTTTGAAGGAAGACAATGAACGATATGTTTGGAACGACACATCATTCAATCGGAAGAAAGAAATGTGGTTCCGGCCCAGCGACGTTACGGTAGGAACAGACGGTGCCCTGTATGTGGCAGACTGGTACGATCCCGTAGTGGGCGGGCACCAGATGAAAGACAATAAAGGCTATGGACGGATCTACCGCATTACGCCAAAGAATAGAAGGCTTCAACGACCCCGGTATGATCTGAATAGCACGCCGGGCCAGATCGACGCCTTGATGAGCCCCGCCATCAATGTCAGGAACCTGGGCTTTGAGTTGCTGCTGAAGAAAGGGGACGCTGTGACGCCTGCAGTCAGTGAGTTGCTCCATAACGGCAACCATTATATCCGTGCGAGAGCGGTATGGTTACTGGCGCAGCTGGGTCAGGGTGGAGTGGCGAAGGTGCGCAGTATCCTGAAGGATAAAGATGAGCAAATGAGGGCAGTGGCCTATAAGGCCCTGCTGGGTGTAACAGATACCTTGGTGCTGGCAACGGACATGGTCAATGATCCTTCGCCATTTGTAAGGCGGGAAGTGGCAGCTTCGCTGCGTGATATCCCTACACAGGGTGCCATGCCCCTGCTGGTGCAATTGATGAAGGGGTACAAGGCAGGTGACCGCTGGAACCTTGAGACGCTGGGTGCAGCCATGGATAAGGATGCAGCAGCGTATTATGCCGAAGCAAAGAAAATATTTGGTGCTGGCAGGGGACCGCTGGAGTGGAATAAGGAGATGGCTGAGCTCGCGTGGCGGCTTCATCCCTTGTCGTCACTGGATGACCTGAAAGCCAGGGCAGCCTCCGACAGGTTGGAGCCTGCCGATCGCCATGCTGCGTTAACGGCCATATCATTCATCCATCATCCAGATGCAGTAAGGGCCATGATCGAGCTGTCGAAGCAACCCTTAAAGGATGTAGCGGAACATTCTTCTTACTGGCTCTCATTCAGGCAGGGGAACGAATGGTTCAAGCTGATGGATTGGTCTGCTGTGGACCTCAACACAGCCTATCAGCGAAAGCTGGCGAGGATGAAAGTGAATCGGGAGATCGTATTGGATGATCGGCAGAGCGCAGATGAGCGTAGGGGAAAGATCCGGGAGATGGCTGCTGATTCCATAGGCGGACAAATGCTGATCTCGATGGCCGAAGAGAATCGCCTTACACCTGAGCTCAGCAACTATGCGGGTGAGAGGATCTTTAATAACCCTGATGTAACGGTTAGGGTGCAGGCGGGAAAATATTTCCGGAAGCCGGGGAATGACGTGCAATACTCCATAGAGAAAATTTCCGCGTTGCGCGGGGATGCCAATAAAGGTAAAATGGTATTCTCCACCTACTGTGGTTCCTGTCATAAGAAGGGTGATGAGGGCCGGGCCCTGGGTCCGGAGCTTACAACGATCAAGGGCAAGTTCGACAAAACTGCATTGCTGGATGCCATCATCAATCCTTCTGCTGCCATTGTTTTCGGTTATGAGCCCTGGCTGGTGACCATGAAAGGCGGTGAATCCTTTTATGGATTCATGATGTCACAAAATGACAATACCGTTGTGCTCAAGGATGTCGCTGGTACCAGTCGTACCCTGGCCGTCAGTAAGATCGCAAAAAAGGAAAAACAACAAGGTAGCCTCATGCCGGATCCGGCTACCAATAAGATGACCGATCAGCAACTGGCAGATGTCACAGCCTGGCTGTTGAAATAGCAGGGGGCAGGCGATTTTAGGGTGATAACAACTAACTTCTTGCATTTTTTGCATGCAACAAATCAAACTGGATTCCTGGCAGACAGTGATGGTGGCCATCCTGGTCCTTTTTTTGGGTCGCGAACTGAACCGAAGGTTTCGTTTTCTGAACCGGTATAATATACCCGAGCCGGTCTCTGCCGGTGTCATCGTGTCCAGTGTAATCACCCTCTATTTTATAGTCACGGGGTCGATCATCAGTTTCGATCTTTTCCTGAGGGATGTGTTGCTGGTTGTTTTTTTTACCTGTGTGGGATTGTCGTCCAGTGTTGCCGAGTTGTTTAAAGGTGGCTGATCCCTCGTCATCCTGCTGGTATTGTCAACCGTACTGATCTTTTTACAGAACGGGATAGGGGTCACCCTTGCCAGTATGTTGGGTATTGATTCCAGGATCGGACTGCTGGGAGGATCGATCTCCCTGGTTGGCGGACTTGGTACTTCCATCGCCTGGGGAAAACATTGCAGACCTATTATGGAACCATGAATGCCGTGGAGATCGGTGTGGCTTGCGCAACGATCGGGTTGGTTGCCGGAGGTTTTGTTGGTGGTCCTGTATCGGCCTTCCTGATCAGGAAGAACAAACTGGAGCCGGAGGGGACCAGAACTTTCGCGTGGAGGTGTCGCATGGTACAGAAAAGCCCATATCGGAAGATTCTTTTATGTACACCGTATTGATCATTGGGGTGGCCATTGCCATGGGTAGCTACCTGAACGGATTGTTGAAGGAAACCAATTTTCGGCTACCCCCTTACGTTACCTCCATGTTTTCCGGCATCCTGCTGAGCAATACGATTCCAAATGTGTGGAGATCTTTGGATTGGCCTACGCGTCATGCAAGCCTGGGCTTTATTGAAGAGATCAGCCTTGCATTATTCCTCGCTATGTCGCTTATGAGCCTGCAGTTATGGAATCTAGTTTCCATGGCTGCGTCGATCATACTGATCATGCTTGCCCAGGTGCTGGTGATCATCCTGTTTACCATCTTCGTTGTATTCAGGTCCCTGAAGGGTACGTATAACGCTGCTGTGATCTCGGCAGGGTTCATTGGGTTCACGCTGGGTGCTACTCCTACGGCCATGGCCAACATGAGCGCGGTGACCGGGAAGTTTGGTCCCTCGCCTTATGCATTTATCATCGTGCCGCTGGTAGGTGGTTTCCTGATCGATCTGATCAATGCCCTGGTCATTGAGTTGTTCCTGGTCTGGGGTGGATAGGGGCTTGTTTGTTTAAACGCTATATCAGTTCAGCTTTCCTTTGATCTCGTTCAGCTTCATCATGGCTTCGATGGGTGTGAGCCTGTTGATGTCCGTATCTTCCAGCAGTTTCCGGATCTGGCTGAACGTATCACTATGTGCATCAAAAATAGAAAGCTGGACCTTTGGCGCCACCAGCTGTTCGGCGGTTTTACTGATATCGTCGCTGCCCCGGTTTTCTTCCAGTTTTTTCAACACCTCGTTGGCCCGGTCGATCAGGGAGGGAGGCATGCCTGCCATGCGCGCCACATGGATACCAAAGCTATGCGTGCTTCCGCCACTGGCGAGTTTTCTCAGGAAGATGATCTTGTTGCCGGATTCCTTGTTGGTGATATGGAAGTTCTTTACACCGGGGAGGATGTTTTCCAGTTCATTCAACTCGTGGTAATGGGTGGCAAAAAGGGTCAGTGGCTTTGACGGCGAATGTTGCAGGAATTCAACAATGCTCCATGCGATGGATATGCCATCGTATGTGGATGTGCCCCTGCCGATCTCGTCGAGCAGGATCAGGCTGCGGGGCGATATGTTGTTGATGATGCTCGCGGTTTCATTCATTTCCACCATGAAGGTAGACTCGCCACCGCTGAGGTTGTCGCTGGCGCCTACCCGGGTGAAGATCTTGTCGGTCAGCGGGATCCTGGCCTGTTGTGCCGGTACAAAGCAACCCATATGCGCCATCAGGGTGATGAGGGCCGTTTGTCGGAGTACTGCACTCTTACCGCTCATATTGGGCCCGGTGAGGATGATGATCTGCTGTTGGCCTTTGTTGAGCAGGATGTCATTTGCGATATAGGCCTGGTCAGACGCCAGATTTCTTTCGATCACCGGATGCCTTGATTCCGTAAGTTCGAGTTCATCACCCTCGTGCAGGAGCGGTCGACGATAATTGTAATGCACGGCGTCGTAGGCAAAACAGGCCAGGCAGTCGGTCACCGCAAGCACGTGGCCATTGATTTGCATGGGCTGGATATACTCGTAAAGATCGCGGATCAGGCCTTCAAAGATCCCCGCTTCTATCCTCACGATCTTCTCTTCTGCGCCGGTGATCTTCTCTTCATATTCCTTTAGTTCGGGCGTGATGTACCGTTCCGCACTGGTCAGTGTCTGTTTCCGGATCCAATCCGCCGGCACTTTCTGTTTATGCGAATGGGTGACTTCCAGGTAATATCCAAAAACGTTGTTGTACCCGATCTTCAGCGACGAGATACCGGTACGTTCGATTTCCTTCTGTTGCAGCAGCAGCAGGTATTCCTTACCGGAAGTGGAGATATGCCGTAGGTCGTCCAGCTCGGCATGGATGCCGCTTGATATCAATCCGCCTTTTCCGGATAGTGCGGGCGGATTTTCTACAATGTAATGCTGTATTTTTTCCCGGATGAGCGGGCAGAAGTCCAGGGTAGCGGCCATTTTCTCCAGGTAAGGTTCTCCTGAGGAAGCGCAGATCTTTTTGATCTCTTCTATATGGTATAAACCCCTGGCCAGTTGTTTCATCTCCCTGGGGTTGATCTTCCCCGACGGGATCTTGCTGACCAGTCTTTCAATATCGCCGCATTGTTTGATGTGCTGCCATAGGGTATCTTTTTCCTCAGGGCTCCTGATCAGGTGTTCCACCACGTTCAGTCTTTCATTGATCCTGTCGATGTCTATGATGGGGAGCAGGATCCATCTTTTCAACAGCCTGCCGCCCATAGGGGAAACGGTATTGTCCAGCGTTTTGAGCAAGGATGTAGCTTCACGCTGGCCGTTGCCGAGCAGTTCGAGATTGCGGATGGTGAATTGATCCATCCAGAGGTAATCTTCCCTGGCCAGGCGCTGGATGCCGGTAATGTGACGGAGGTTAGGGTGTTCCGTGTCTTTCAGGTAATGGAGAACTGCACCGGCAGCAGTGATCGCCGCATGCAGGTCTTCCACACCGAATCCTTTCAGGGAGTGGGTGCTGAATTGTTTCAAAAGCTGTTCTTCCCCGTACGCTTCATCAAAGATCCAGCTTTCAAGAGGGTAGGTATAAAAACGGGCGCCAAACGTTTCCTTGAAGAATTTCTGCTGGTTTTTCTGGTAGATCACTTCTGCAGGCTTCAGCGTTTGCAAAAGTTTATCGATGTATTCCGTGTTACCTTCGGCCACAAAGAATTCGCCAGTGGAAATATCAAGGAAAGCTATTCCGTGTTGTTCTTCAGAAAAATGTATGCCACAAAGGAAATTGTTGGAATTGTGTTCCAGCAATTTGTCATTGGTGGCTACACCCGGTGTAACCATTTCCGTTACCCCGCGCTTTACGATTCCCTTGGTTAGTTTGGGATCTTCCAACTGGTCGCATATGGCTACCCGGTAACCGGCTTTAACCAGTTTATGCAGGTAGGTGTCCAGCGAATGATGCGGAAAACCAGCTAATTCCAGCGATGAGGCCGATCCGTTATTCCTTTTGGTGAGGGTAATACCCAGAACGCCTGAAGCGATCACGGCATCTTCTCCAAAAGTTTCATAGAAGTCACCCACGCGGAACAACAGGATGGCGTCGGGGTATCTTTGTTTGATCGCCCGGTGCTGCTGCATCAGTGGAGTGTCGGCCGTTTTTGACATGTTTATAACGCCGGCAAAAATAGGGATAGGTCAATTGGCATGGCCTGTGTTATCCTCATTGTGGAAAAGAAAATAGCTGCTTTCGGGCGATGGTGCCGCTTATCTTTGCATCATGCGAAAACTGTCCATGGAGGAACTTGGGCGTAAATCTGTTGCTGAATTCCATTTGGCCGACAAAGCGCCGTTGGTGGTGGTTTTGGATAATGTCAGGAGCATGCATAATGTGGGCTCAGTCTTCAGGTCCGCCGATGCTTTCCTGGTGGAATCCATTTTCCTGTGCGGGTATACACCCTGCCCGCCGCACCGCGACATTCATAAAACAGCGCTCGGCGCAACGGAAACGGTGAGATGGTCCTATGAGACGGACATCATCAGGCTGATTGGTCAATTGAGAGCAGAGGGCTACCTGATCTGCGCCGTGGAGCAGGCTGAAGGCAGCATGGCGCTGCAGGCGTTTGATGTCCCCAACGACCGGAAAACGGCCCTGATCTTTGGAAACGAGGTAGAAGGCGTGCAGGATACCGTGATCGCCCTTTGCGATGCCTGTATCGAGATTCCGCAGGCCGGCATGAAGCATTCACTGAACATTTCCGTGGCAGCGGGGATCGTTCTATGGGAGATGCACAAAAAAGGGCTGGTGGCTCCCGGGCAGCCAAAATAGTAGTTGGCTCTTCGTACCTTTGCCGGGCATGACAACCGTTAAGAATTACCTGTCCCTCATCAAATTTTCCCATACCATCTTTGCCCTGCCATTTGCACTCGTGGGGTTTTTCATCGGTTTGTTCCATAAACGGTACGGCGAGATCCCCTTCAGCGGAAGCCACAACGTGATCAGGGAAGAAGGCCAGTTGTCCGATGTTTTCTCGGGCGATATGTGGGTTCTGCTGCTGCTCGTGTTGGGATGCATGGTTACCGCCAGAACGGCGGCGATGGCGTTTAACAGGTACCTCGACAGGCATTATGATGCAAAGAATCCCAGGACCTCGGTTCGTGAGATCCCCAGCGGCATCATTAAGCCCGGCAATGCACTGGAGTTCACCATCGTCAACTGCCTGCTCTTTATCGGTTTCACCTGGTTTATCAACCCCCTTTGTTTTTTCCTCTCGCCTGTTGCCTTGCTGGTGATCCTGGGCTACAGTTATACCAAGCGATTTACACCCTTATGCCATCTGATCCTGGGCCTGGGGCTATCGCTGGCCCCCATCGGTGCCTATCTCGCGGTCACCGCGCATTTTGCGCTGCTGCCCATATTTTTTTCGCTGGCTGTGATCTGCTGGGTCAGTGGATTTGATATCATCTACGCGCTCCAGGACGAGGAATTTGATAAGTCGCAGCAACTCTATTCCATCCCCGCTTCCGTAGGCAAAAGAAATGCATTGCGGGTGTCCAGGTTTTTGCATGTACTGTCTTCACTTTTTGTAATCGCCGCTGGCTGGTATGGTGGTTTTGGGTATCTCTACTGGATGGGCGTGGTTGTTTTCTGCGGCATGCTGGTATACCAGCAAAGTATTGTGAAGCCAGCAGACCTTAGCCGAGTGAACCTGGCTTTCATGACGGCAAACGGTATTGCCAGTGTGGTATTTGCGATATTTGTGATCACCGATCTATTTACCTGACATGAGGATACTTGCCATTGATTACGGTCGGAAGCGAACGGGTATGGCCGTAACGGACCCCTTGCAGATCATTGCGCAGGGACTCACCACCGTGGAAACACATATGGCGCTGGTGTTTTTAAAGGACTATCTCGGGAAAGAAGCGGTGGAGACCATTGTAGTGGGAGATCCAAGGAACCTGGACGATTCTGCCACGGATATAACGGCTGCTGCAGCCGAGTTTGTAAAAAAGCTTAAAAGGCATTTCCCAGGGGTGAACATTGTGACCATTGATGAACGTTACAGTTCAAAGATGGCTTCCCGGGCCATGATTGACATGGGGATGAAGAAAAAAGATCGCCGCAACAAGGCCAATGTGGATGAGATCGCCGCAACCCTGCTCTTGCAGGAATACCTTGAAAGCAGGACACAGTAAAGCATACTCCCTTTCCATGGACGCTGATTTTCCCGTTGATTCATTAATTTTGCGCCATGATACTTCCAATTGTAGCTTATGGTCATCCTGTTCTCAGGGAAGTGGCAAAACCCATTACCCCTGAATATCCCCAGTTGGACAAACTGATCGAAGACATGTGGGAAACCATGTATGGATCCAATGGCGTTGGTTTGGCTGCACCCCAGATCAACCGCGCGATCAGGCTTTTTGTGATCGATTCCACGCAGATCTTCGAGAACATGGAGGATGACGAAAAGGAGGATTATCCTGACGGCCCCGGTGTAAAACAGGTATTCATCAATGCTCGCATTGTGAGTCTTAACGGGAAGGAGTGGTTGTACAATGAGGGTTGCCTCAGCATACCAAAGGTCAGGGAAGATATTTCCCGCAATGAGGAAGTGGTGCTTGAGTACCAGGATGAAGAATTCAACACCTATACCAGGACCTTCAATGGCATTACGGCAAGGGTCATCCTGCATGAGTACGACCATATAGAAGGCAAGCTTTTCATCGACCGTATCTCACTGCTGAAAAGAAAACTCATTAAAGGCAAGCTTGAAGATATCTCCAGGGGTAAGGTTCGCGTGGATTACCGCATGATGTTTCAAAAATAAGGATGCACGTAAAGCTTGGCCCCATATTGCTGCCGGTGATTTTACTGGTGCTGTGCAGCAGGGCGAAAGCCCAACAGAAAGATACCATTGACGGCCGCGTGATCACCCTCTCCGAAGTGATCATCAGGAGCAATACGGATGTCAGGGGCTTTGTCAACAAGGTCAAGCTGGATACCAGTTTTTACAAGGCCTTCAAAAATCTTCGCATCCTGAATTTTGCTGCCCTGAATGATATCCGGATGATGGATAAAAATGGCAAAACTAAGGCAACACTCAACAGCAGGACGCGCCAGTACGCCGATAACGGTTGCCGATACACGAAGAAAGAGGCTGAAGAAGCGACGGGTGATTTTTACAATAAGAATGGCGGGTATGGTTATTACACAGCAGAGCTGTATGCATCGCTTTTTTTTGCCTTTGATACGGTCTGTGGTGAAACGAGTATTGTGAAGGGGACGGACAGAACACTGAGGAATAAGTCGGGCATCGAGAAACATAAGGAACAGCTGAAGATGCTTTTTTTTAACCCGGGCATGAAGATCCCTGGTATTCCCCTTATGGGAGATAAAGCGGCGATGTTTGACGATGATATGTCGCGCTGGTATCATTTCGATATAGACATCCGGGAGAAGAACGGTAAGCCTTACTATGTGTTTAACGTGACCGGGAAAACAGAAGCCGAGGGTGGAGACCCCGACAAACTGGTGATCGATAAGATGAGCACCTGGTTCGATTATACCACATTTGACGTTATCTCCAGAACTTATTCCTTAAGCTACAGCGCGGGGGTATATGCGTTCCATGTGGACATGGAAGTTCAGCTAACCCGTTTCCAGGAGTTGCTCGTTCCTTCCCTGATCCGTTATAACGGGCAGTGGAATGTGATCACTAAAAAGCGCGAGCGTGGCGTGTTTACGGCTACGTTATTTGATTTTTCGCGGTAGTATACCTTCTCCATTTTTCGAGGACAGCCTGGATGTCTTCCGGTATCTCGCTGTTGAACACCATTCGTTTCCTTGTCCTCGGGTGCGTGAATCCCAGGGTTTGAGCGTGCAGGGCATGCCGGGGGCAGATATCAAAACAGTTCTCTACGAATTGTTTGTATTTGGTGAAGATGGTTCCTTTTACAATGCGGTCACCGCCATAGGTATCATCGTTAAACAGCGAATGACCTATATGCTGCATATGCACCCTGATCTGGTGTGTCCTTCCTGTTTCCAGGCGGCATTCTATCAGGGTGACGTAGTTGAATCTTTCCACTACTTTGTAATGGGTGGTGGCATCTTTACCGTGTTCGCCGTCGGGGAATACGTCCATGATCTTTCGAAACTTCAGATGCCGTCCTACATGCCCCGTAATGGTGCCTTCGTCTTCGTCGAAATTGCCCCAGACCAGGGCCAGGTATTTTCGCTCTACGGTATGGTCAAAAAACTGGTTGGCCAGGTCAACAGCAGCCTTGTCTGATTTGGCCAGCAGTAAAAGACCGCTCGTGTTTTTGTCGATCCTGTGCACCATGCCAAACCTGGGGAGCGCATTCTCGTCGAGGTCTGGTTGCTGTTGCCTGAGATACCATGCGATCCCATTGAGGAGGGTGCCGCTGTAATTACCGCTGCCGGGGTGAACCACGAGCCCTGCAGGTTTATTGATCACCATCACGTCATTGTCCTCATAAACGATATCTAGCGGCATTTCTTCAGGCAATACTTCAAAGGATTCAGGAACATTTTCAGAATAAGTGACAATCGAGTCGCCCGGCCTGATCTTGTAATTGGCCTTCACGGGCTTGTCATTCACCAGCACATGACCCTGTTCAATGGCCTTCTGGATCTTGTTCCGGGTTGCCTTTACGATCCGTTGTTGAAGGAATTTATCTATTCTCAGGGGCTCCTGACCCTTATCCACTACCATGGATAATCGTTCGTAAAGCTCTTCTGTTTCTTCCCCGCCGCCTTGTTCGAGTTCTGGATCGTCCTGAATATGCATCTGCGAAATTACTAATTAGGGTTAATTTTGACGGAATGGATATACTGTTCAGGGATCTGGGGGTCATTGGCTATCAGGAGGCCTGGGATCTGCAGGAGGAATTGTTGCGCGAAAACATACGTATAAAAGCCGCTGCGCGAGCTGCGGGAGAGGTGAGAGCCATGGATCTGCCCACGGTGAATCATTTGTTGTTTTGCGAGCACGAACACGTGTATACGCTTGGGAAAAGCGGTGATATAGCCCATGTGCTGATCAGCGAGGAGGACAGGGTAACGCGCGGGATTTCTTTTTTCCACACCAACAGGGGTGGCGATATAACATACCATGGGCCCGGGCAGATCGTAGGCTATCCCATCATTGATCTCGAGAAATGTTATACGGATATCGGCCGGTACCTGAGAACCCTGGAGGAAGTGATCATAGAGACCCTTGCCGTTTATGGGGTAAAAGGTGAACGCAGTGCGGGGGAAACCGGGGTATGGATCGAACCGGACAAACCCGGAAAGGAGCGGAAGATCTGTGCCATGGGCGTGCGATGCAGCCGTTGGGTGACCATGCATGGCTTTGCTTTCAATGTCAATACAGATCTCAGTTATTTCAATCACATCATACCCTGCGGTATCGAAAACAAGAAAGTGACTTCTCTGGCCCGGGAGTTGGGTAATGACCTGCCTTTGGAGGATGTCAAGCATGAAGTGAGGAAAGCCTTTTTCAGGTTGTTCTGATCAAAAGCTTTCCCTGGGGATGAAGAACTTGTTTTTCTCTTTCAGTTGGTTGTTCTCGTAGAGTTCAAACTTGAACCAGCCGGCTTTGATGAAATTTGTTTTATCAATGGTGAGTTGGCTTTCCCTGATCTTATTCATGGTGAATAATGGCGTTCCATCGTCCTTGAAGAACTTCAGGGTGTACTGGTTTGTTTTTTCCGGAGGCAACGCAACCACCACATGACCCTGGTTATTTGTATGTACAAATACAGAGGGCACGCTGATCTCCTGGAGATCCGGCGCATTTACTTTAGTAGTGTCAATGCCCACCTGGCGGGTATTGGAAAGTTTTTTTCTGGCGGTTGAATTTTTCTCGATCTTTTTCGGAGCGCCCGACTCTGTCAGGAACTCATCTTCACTGGCTAAGACCATGGACCCATCGGTTTGCCTGGTGCCGGCGGGGAGAGTTGTGCGTTGCTTTGGCGACTGTTTTTCCCCAGGCCTGCCTTTAGCAACTGCGCGGGCCGTGTCCGGTACCGGCCTGTAGGAATTGGTAAAAAAGTATTTTCCGCCACTTTGTTGTACATAGAGCCTGTAGAACTGTCTGATGTCGGGGGGCTTGCTGTCCAAGTACCCGTTAGTGACTGCCGAGGGATCTGCCACGCTCAGGATGGTCTTGAAGTTTTTCAGGGAGTCGTACGAACGTTGGATATTGATCTGTACAACATCATTAAAGGGGTTTTGCCATGAGAGAATTACTCTGCCGGACTTACTTTTCACGGAAAGTTTTGGCAGGCTATCCTGGGCAACAACGGGATAGCTTATAGAGGCAATAAGGAGGATAAGCACAAAACTTCTGACCATGATGTTGGGTAACGTATCTGGGAACTCAGTTATTACTGCTAATGCAAATATAACCGAGATGACTTCTTAAAATACCAGTAATCCTTTTTTTAGGGATTTATTGCCTTGTAGTCCACCGCTGTGGATGGCCAGTATCCTGCTGCCGGGCGGAAAGTACTGTTTGTGAATGAGTTGAAGAATGGCAAACATCAATTTGCCGGTATAGACAAAGTCCGTAGGTATACCAGTACTTACATAGAAGTCATTCATGAATTTGACCAGTTGTGGCGTTTTTTTTGCGTAGCCGCCTTCATAAAATTCATGCAATAAGGTAATGTTCGTTTGAGGGGCCAGCTGCCGGATCTCTTCTCCGATTGCCTCATACCTGAGGACGGGTATACCGATCACCCGGCAGTTGGGCGCAGCCTGGGCGAGGCCAGCCAGCATGGTTCCTGTGCCTACGGCACAAAGGATATGCGTGTAGTTGGCTGCTTCGACATGATTCAGCATATCGCCGGCGCCCCGGGCGCCGAGTTGGCCGTACCCCCCTGCGGGAATGATGTATTCTTCCGGAGACGGGTTTTCACCGTCCTTAAAATGGACACGGCTGACATACTCTAGTTCCATGCCCAGGGATTGGGCCTCTTGCAGGGTCTGGGAAAGTTTTAGGGGTTTTTCGCCCCGGATGATGCCTTTGGCCCGGAGCTGGCAGGAACGGGCCGCAAAAGCGGTGGCCACAATATGGTTGGACCATGCGCCACCGGACGTGAGAATGGTGGTGTGGTTTTTTTGAACCACATCGAGCAGGTAGTATTTGAGTTTAAAGAACTTATTGCCGGAACAAACCGGATGCAAGAGGTCGGTGCGAAGAATGTCCCAATTTATATCCGTCCTATCATAAAACGAATTCAAGATAGTTTCTATCCTGATCTTTTCACTGGCCATGGTGTCAAGCCATGCTAAAGCATCGAAAGATCGTTTTGAATGCATTAATGTGTAATTTTGCCGTCCAAAGTTGATAAATAAAGATGAAACCAACCCTTTTGATACTTGCTGCCGGAATGGCTTCCCGTTACGGTGGAATGAAACAGATAGAAGCATTTGGCCCTTCCGGTGAAACCATTATGGATTATTCCATTTATGACGCGATCCGAGCGGGGTTTGGCAAGGTGGTGTTCATTATCAGGGAAGAGTTCGCTGAGAACTTCAAGAATATCTTTGAGCCCAAACTAAAGGGAAGGGTTGAAATAGATTATGTGTACCAGGAGTTGACGGCATTCACCCGGGGGCGTGCCATACCGGCCGATCGTACAAAGCCCTGGGGTACGGCCCATGCTGTTCTTTGCGCCCGGGACGCTGTGAAGGAGCCTTTTGCGGTGATCAATGCAGATGATTTTTATGGAAGGGATGCTTTCGAAAAGGCGCATCAGTTCCTTACAACAGCGTGTGACAACAGTACCTGGTCCATCATAGGGTATGAACTGATGAAGACGCTATCTGAGCACGGCACCGTCAACAGGGGCGTTTGCCAGGTAGATCAAAAAGGCAACCTGGCTTCCATTGCGGAGCGGATCAATATCAGCGAACAGAATGGGAAGGTGATCTGTGACGACAATCTGGAGCCAAGGGAGATCTCAAGGGATTCGAAAGTGTCCATGAACTTCTGGTGTTTCTCACCCTACGTATTTGATTTTTCAGAGGCACTTTTCAGCGAGTTTCTGGATAATCAGATCAATGTGCCTAAATCTGAATTTTTCATACCTATTGTTGCAGATGAATTCATCAGCCACGGGAAGGGAGTCATTAAGGTGATACCTACTACATCTTCATGGTTTGGGGTTACCTATAAGCAGGATGCCCCAGCGGTAAAAGAAAGTATTGATGAACTGGTCAGCAGCGGGGAGTATCCGGCAGGGCTGTGGGATTAAATGATGGGCTGATTAGCTAATTGGCTAATTGGGTAATCCGTCAGGTCGGCAGTTAATTCTAAATTTTGAGTATAAAAAAAGAGGCTGGGTTTTCCAGCCTCTTTTTTATTTATCGGTTCGAGTGATGATTACAGAACCACCTTCACCATATACACACAGTCTTCGATCTTTTTCACTTGTTGAACCCTTTCCATTCCGCGGATCGAAGATGCCGCGGGTACCTTGATATTGGCCGCAGTATCCGCTTCTTTCAATTCCTGGATGGTTTTGAGGATATGTTTTGATTTGATCGCGAATACTACGTCTTCGGCGGTGGTCTGGCGGGCGTTCAGGATCCCGATCACTTCGCCATTTCGGTTCAGCACGGGACCACCACTATTTCCCGGGTTGGCGGATATGGTGATCTGGCTGGACATGGTATCGCCTTTCAGGCCCGTCATGGCGCTGAGGTAACCTTCTCCATATACGATCTCATCCTTGGGAAAACCAAGTGTGAACACAGGTTCTGCCAGGTCCGTAGATGATTTTTTGAATCCGTAGGGTAGGCTCGTCAACGGACGGAAATCAGCGTCGTCTATTTTCAGGATCGCGAGATCCCTGGTTTTATCGGTATATACGATGGTAGCGCGGTAATCCTGTCCCTTTACATTCTGCACGAAGACCTGGGACGCGTTGGCGATCACGTGGGCAGATGTCAGCAAATAGCCCTTCGGGTCCACCAGGAAGCTTGTTCCTCCAAAAGTCACCGAGGCATTAGGGTCGATCTTCTTCTTAACATCGTTCAGTTGTACGTCCTGGCTATTGGTTCTGACTTCAAGCTTATTCACTTTCCTGCGCAGTTCCTCGATATCCCGGATAGGGGCCTTGGGCGAGAAGAAAAGGGTCAGACCACTGATCAGCAGGGCGGTCAAGCCTGCAATTGAGGCGGCCACCGCAATGGTCCTCCGGTATTTCTCCCAGAATTGAACCAGTTTCCCCATTTCCGGGGCTTTTACGTCGCTGATGTCCCCGGTTTCTTTCAGGGTATGGTGAATATCGTACAGGTTGGCCTTAAAACGTTTGACTGTGGCGTATCGGTTAAGTTCTTCGGTAAAAAAATGATGTTCCACAACGAATTGGTCAACTTCGGGATTTGTTTTGCGCAAATCTTCGAAACTGGCCTTTTCCTGGTCATTCATTTCACCCCTCAGATAGCGTTCGGTGGCATCCAGTAAAAGGATCTGGTCCATTAATTA
>Ga0315901_10003777_pt1 | contig 19357 bp, 16 predicted proteins | sample LakEriMetagenome_10_FD_203761 | JGI IMG/M metagenome (GOLD analysis project Ga0315901, IMG submission 203761) | Freshwater fungal communities from buoy surface, Lake Erie, Ohio, United States - Buoy 2 MA116 | ecosystem: Environmental > Aquatic > Freshwater > Lake | place: USA: Lake Erie, Ohio... | reverse complement strand
CTTTGTACACTGACCCACCAAAGTTGGCAAGATCTTTACTGTTTTCTGACACTATCTGAACATAGTCGCTCAGTTCGTCCATTGACAAACCTAATTTTTGTGCACCGTTCTTGACTCCAGTCATACCATCAGAAGCGGCGGCGCCAGACTTGGCTAGACCTGAATATCCGGTGTACAACTTGTCCGCCATTTCATTGGCGGCTTGAGTATATTTGATAAAAGCCTTGGTTGCCAGCACAACACCAGCAACCAATGGGCCAATCACTGGCACCATCAATGCCAGAGCGGCGCCAGCGGCCGTGGCGGCTGTGCTCAGCCCGTCTAGTGTTGAATTAAATGCAGCGGCACCTTTTTTACCATCCAGCATGGCTTTGCCAGCAGCCATGGCTGACGATGCTAGTGCCACGACTGCTTCTGCGCCCTTGGCTGTGCCAGCAGTAAAGTTTTCTACACCATACTTGGCCTTCATTTCCGCGTCGCGGCGGGCGTCCATAGTTGTCTGAGAAACTCTAGAATTGTCTGCCAGTTCTTGGTTAACTCTTCGTAACGTTTCGGCTAGTTCTGCTGCGGCTCTTTCTGCGTCTGTCATTTTTTGTGCCTATAAGTATAGGTATATTTATAGGTGATTTATGCCCCAAACTGCGAACCCGCTCAAACAATTTTTTAGACAACCGTCAATCTATCTCAGATTGCCGTCATTGGGACAATACTGGGATCAAACTGCGCTTGATATGCCTGCAAACAAAGAATTGCCAGTTTATCCTATGACTGCCATTGATGAAATCACATATCGTACTCCTGACGCACTGTTCAACGGTCAGGCTGTGATAAACGTAATTCAAAGTTGCATTCCTGCTATACGTGACGCTTGGAACACTCCGGGCACTGATTTAAATGCAATTTTAATAGCCATTAGGATTGCCAGTTACGGACATGAAATGGAGATGACCATCAAGTGTCCCAAATGCGAAACTGAAAGTGAATTTGTTTTGGATTTGAGAAGTGTACTGGACCGGCTATCAAGTCCTGATTACAGCAAAGCAATCAAACAAGGTGACTTAGAAATTACATTCTCCCCAATTGCGTATCGTCATCAAAATGAAACCAACCTCAAACAGTACGATCAACAGAGAATGATACAACAAATACAACTGTCTGACCAACTGACTGATGAACAAAAAATTGAACAACTCAATGCCACCTTGCAAAAGATTACTGCACTTACCATTGAAACATTAAAGTACAGCATTGCTAGTATTCGTACTCCGCAGAGTTTGGTAACAGAACCCGAATTTATTCAAGAGTTTTTGGTCAATTGTGATCGTAAATTTTTTACAGAGATTCGAGATCACATCATTGACCTAAGGCAAAAAAGTGAAATTGAATCAATCAACGTAACCTGTTCGCACTGCGATCACAAGTGGCTGCAAAACCTTACCTTGGATCAAGCAGCTTTTTTCGGGGTCGCCTCCTGACAGCTTCCCCCGAGGAGATCTCTACCATGGTAGAGCGCATGGATCAGGAGGCCAAAGATATTAGACAGCAAAGTTTAAAAATGTCATGGTACATGCGCGGTGGTGCCACTTACGAAGATGTATTACAGATGAGTTTTCAAGAACGTGATTTAGTTACTGCTCTTATCAAAGAAAACTTGGAAACTACTAAATCCAGCAAACTGCCTTTCTTCTAATGGAACTAGAACAAGTCAAACAAGACATAGAATCCTGGATTGAGAACTTTGTAGAAGTTCCACATCCTGCGCTGGGTGGTTTTCCTCCTTGTCCGTTTGCACGACAAGCTAGAATAAAGCGCACGTTTGAAGTATACCTGGGAACAGACCCTTATTATGATCTCAAAAATCGAGCTCGCTGGGGCATGGGCAATCGAGAAGTTATCATCTATGCTTATGATCCTGCAGAATGGAGTCGTGAACTGTTTTCGGCCAGCATTGAATCTGCCAACACCGAGCACCTACTACGAGCTGACATCCTAGCTCTGGAAGATCACCCAGACGATGTAGAAAACGTCAACGGTGTCATCATGAACCAAGGCAAATACGCATTGGCATTAGTACAATGCCTGAGTGACTTGAATGCCAAAGCAAAACTCATGGCCAACAAAGGTTTTTATCACAACTGGCCAGAAGAGTACTTGCAGGGCTTGTTTCAGCACAGACAGGATCCCAGGCAATGAGTTTGATTTTTGCAAAAATTGATCTTGATCAAGTTACGTATCAAGCCAACATCGATTGTGAGTTGCTGGATCCAGTGCCCATAAACGATATTCAAAGAATTTATCGAGCCTATTGTGCGCACAAGCATTTTCACAGTGTCATGCCCATGGTACCCGGAAGATTTTCAGTACCAGGCACAGAAGTTTGGGGCTACAGAGACCACAATCAATTGGTGGCCTGGAGCATGTATCGCATCTGGGATCAGCATAGTGTGGTGTGTGATCATCATGCTTGGGATTACCGAAATCCTCGATTGAGACTGGGCATACTTAGTTTTCAAAACGAGTGTGCTATCTATCGAGACCGCGGATTCAAAACAATGTATTTTGAAAGTGTAGAATCTTACATGTTTGATATACAAGGTTTCAAATTATTAGGACCACTGGAGTAACTTATGGATTTATACACAATTTGGGCAGACAAAGAAGGCGACATCTCAGACCTTGAATGGGTCAACGGCATGAAAAGTTTCTTTGATCACTTGATCTCTGAAGGCAAGATGGAGTCGTACAGAATCACTAGATGCAAGATGGGATTCCGTTCAATTGCAGACATGCCTGAATGGATGATCATTATGGAGTTCAGAGACATGGGTCAAATGGATCAGGCATTCAAGCGAGTAGCACCACTAGAAGGTGAACTCGAAGTTAAGCACAAAAGTTTCAATCAATTTGTGTCAGGCAACATACAACATGCCTTGTTTCGAGATTGGCCAGATCAAAATCTATGAACAACAAGATATGTGTTACTAGCAACAGATCAGTGGGATGTACATTTGTTGAATGGAGTTTGCATTTTCTTTCAGGACAAACACAGTATTACAGTGTAAAATTAAATCAATGGCTTCCACTGAGTCAAAATCCACTTACTGAGATCAATGCACACGGACATCACAAAAATCACCCATCAGGCTATGATAACACACAACTGTACATTGAAAAGTTTAATTCGTTGCCCAACAATGCAATTTATTCTATGTACCCGTTTAGATTGCATTTAGATGTTGCTGCTGAACAAGCACAAATTCCTGTTGATCAATTGTACAATCCCACAATGTTTGGTCAAATTGATGAATTTATAAACAATGACTTTGACAAAATTCTACAGTCTTGTAACGAACATGATATTCCGTTGATATTTGTGTCCCAGGATGCTAGAACCACATTGTATCATCAAAATTTTAGATCTCTAGATAGATATGCATTAAATCCTGGAAAACCCAAATCAGAACAAGACCTAGTAGATGAGTTTCAGGAAGTTTTTTTTAAACACAGTGTGGAGCAATGGAAAGAATTAAACTTAACTGAAATTTGGGATGTTCGAGAGAGAATGGCGTTGGATATACGACCATCTTCTGCACTGTCAGATTATAAACCTGAATTGCAATTACCTCATCACTGGGTCAACTGTTTGGATCTATGGACCCGTAGCGAAAAAACAATTAAACACATAATGAACTATTTGAATCTTGAGATAGTTCCTGATCGTTGGCAAGCATGGTTACCAATCTGCAAAAACTGGCAAGAATATCAACTGTCATTGTTGGACTTTTGTTATAACCAACCACATATAGTTGAAGCTATTGTCAATAACTGGTATTATAAAATTGATTTGACATTTCAACAAGAAGTACTGGTACAACACTTTCTTATATACCAATATGGTCTTAACTTAAAAACTTGGCAACTCAGAAAATTTCCATCCAACACACAAGACCTACACAAGTTGTTAGAACCCAACATACATCCAATCCCCAGTATATATTAAACCAGCTAAGTTGATCTACTTCGTAGATCATTTGATTTCGCTTCGCTCATCAATGTTTTAAGTTCAAGAGCGAAGCGATTGTAAGTTTCATCCAGATCTTATGGTCACACTTTGCCCGCACAGGGCAAAGAAGCTTCATCCGAGTCGGGCAAGCCACTTAGCGTTACAACATTACAGAGGCGGTTGTCCGGTACCTCGAGTTGCGTCTTTATCACAACGGCGTTTATACTACTCAACGCTAACTGGGTAGTATAAAGTGTAGCATCACTGCTACGTCTTTTTAGCCTTTAAAATTCTGTTCAAACAGCAAAACCGCGGCATTTCGCGATCGTCGTCCTGTCAAGGATAGTTGCTGAGTGCTCGCTGGCGCGGCGAGTCTTCCACTCCCTGCGATCCGGGATCCAGGTATAGGGCACACGATATTGGCTTGTGCGGGCCGTTACTGCCTGTTAAATTTTGTTTATTATGTGTGAGCCATGTACTCTAACTTGTATATGGCCGTTGTAATAATCTCGTGATTCTAATACTCGTCTTGCGAATTGTTCTCTTGCCTCAATGTAACTACATTCTGATTTGGAGTTGCAATAATAAAGTATTTCTCTGGTGAAGTTTTCGGTGCCTAAAGTGATTACGTCTGCGGTTAATTCTGGGCTTGACCCATAGTACTCTCTCCAATCACTATCGATCTTGGAGCGTATCTTCTTCCGCTTCTTGATGCCGTTTTTTTGTTTTACAGTCTTGTAAGTTGTCTTCGAAAATTTTGCTAATTTTTTGCCTATGTACTTGCGTCCAGTGAGATTGTTTGTAATCAAGTAAACAAATCCAACACATTCTTCGGGCAACGTCTCAACTGGGGTGTCTTGATATAGCCATGTCATGTGTTGTATGCGATTTATCCTTGCGTTATAGTTATCTCTTTCACCAGGAAGTTGCGTAATTTTTGTCTACTAGTGAACTTGCGCATTTTGTTTGACATTCCTGCCATTTAAACGCTTGAAATTCTCCAGCCCAGAAAGGATCTGCCAGTACGTGTGTTAAGGTTCTTTTGTGTAAATCAAAGTTTTCTGCCAGTTGTTGCCATTCAGAATTGTGATTGTATCTGTTGGCTACCCAACAGCAGGGAAATAATCTGCCGCGAGCATCAATGTACAATCCTTTGTTGCCTATCTCACATAGCGGTGTAACACCGTTGCGACTTTTAATTTGATTGAATAGTTGGTTGTTTGTGAGTGAAATCGTGGGTGTGTTGTCTGCTTCTATTAGAATGGTAACTTCACGTTCGAAGCGATGTGAACTGCTGACAAACTTTATGCTGGGTTGTAATGGATCGTCTGTGCCATAAGATGCATACACACTGCCAAACTTTGTGCTCTTGGTCAATTGAAATCTGTTCACTCCAAGTTGTTTGGCAACTTTTTTCATTGTGTCTATGTGATGTTCGTTGAACTTGAATGCAATAGCCGCCCACACAATCTGGCAATCACTCATGCTACGCAATGTTTGTAACCCATCGATGATGCTGTCATAGTCGCTGTTTACTCGATACAAGTTGTTGCTGACGTTATCGTAACCATCTATACTGAAATGCACACTGTCGTTGCTGTCCAGCAGAGTGCCCAATTGAGTCCACCAGGTTAATTTCTTATGTGATCCATTGGTAACAATGACAATTTCAACTGGTTTGACGCTTTTGATATACTCAACAACAGGAATCAAATCATGTGCATAGATGGGATCACCGTCATCACCGCAGAACGTGATCTTTTCTACGTTTGCTTGTATAAACTCTGGAGTGAAGTTGCGTTTGAAAAATTCTAAATCTAGTTCTGTATTCACAAGACTGTCAGGAACTTCTTGACGGGCACAACGAGGACACCGCAAGGTACACTTGCTAGAAATCTCAATATGAAAATGCCAAGTTGCTAACATTATGCAAGTTCTACGTCAGTGTTGTAACTGGTAAAACCATTCTCTTTGACCACCTTGAGAATGTTCTCCACACGTCCAGCCAGTTCGTCTCTGTGCGATACCAGCCAAATGCTCTTGTGACGTTCTCTGCTCATCTTCTTCAGCAGGGCCAAGGCGTTCTCCACACCTTGTGTGTCTAGGCCGTTGTCGATCAGTTCGTCAATGAACAACAAGTTGATAGGCGAATACAAACTTTCCCACACGTCACGGAACGCCCATGACATTGATAGGATCAATCGGTTACGCTCACCGCGTGATAAGTTGTCAAAGTCCAGTTCACGACCCAGTTCTTCGATGCTCACAGTCAGGTCGTTTTGAAACTTCACAGTGTGTGGCAGTCCAATACGATCCAGGTAGTGTGTGAGACGAGCATTTAGATAACTCAAGTTTTGATCAATGATTTTCTTGCGTACAAAACTGTCCTTGCTTGTCAACAGTTTGAGCAAGAAGTCTTGATGATCTTGCAGTCGAGTAAGTTCGTTCAGGGTATCATAGGTCACAACTTGTAAGGCTTGCCCTTGCATGTCTGAGATTTGTTCTTCATACGGATCCACATCTGTAGATCGTGTGGTTAACTCTTTGCGTAAGGTTTCCACAGTATTACGATGATTCAGGGCCTGCTCTAGTGAATCATAAAACACCGTGGGTGCTGTGCCTAGCACACCAATCTGGGTGATGGTATCTTCGTGCCCTTGACGTTGTGTGTCATTGGACAAGAGTTGTAGTGCTGTTTCTTGTACCAGGGCCTGTTTGGCCTGTTTCAACTCATCCTGTTTGTCATCATGTAAATCTTGACCACACGAGTGACAACGGTGAGCATCTAGTGCCGCAATCTCTGTCTTGAGTTTATCTAATAACTTGTTTAGTTTGGCATCGTCTGCGTCAATTTGACGAATGTAACGGTTGGCATCATCTAGAGATTTTTTCTTCTCATGAAATACGTCTAGATCTCTGTGTGCTTGTACTTCAGCATCAATGTTGATGTGCTCAAGATCCGCGATGGCCTGTTGTAATTTACCCACATCTTCGTCGCGCTTGGCAATCCAAAGACGCTGACGTTTGCGCAGGCTTTCAATCTGTTCTTCAATGCGTTTGTTGGCTTCTTGCACAGCACGTATGCGGAACTCTTCTGCTTGAATAGCATCTTTGGTTTGGCGGTTAAGTTCTTTGATTGCATCTGCACGTTCACTCAGCAAGGTAATACCCAACAACTGCTCAATGATAGTGCGTTGATCATTGGCTTTCAAACTCAAAAACGGTTCTGTGTAGGTGTTCAGCGCCAGCACATGTTTGAACATGTCATGACTCATGTTCATTACCCGCTCAATAGCATCTTGTGTTTCTCGGCTGTCACCTTGTGCTTCATCTTCGGCGGCCTTGTGTTCGTTGTTGATGTAGAAACGCAACACGTTGGGCTTGCGTCCTCGCTCAATTCTGTACTCTTGTCCGTTGACACCAAAGTCCAAACTCACCAACATGTTCTTGCCGTTGGTCTTGTTTACTAGGTTGTCTTTGCGGATGTTACTCAGTGCCTGTCCATACAAAGCATAACTCAGCGCATTGATGATTGTGGTCTTGCCTGTGCCATTGCGTGAACCGTCGCCACCGAGATCCAAGTTCTCGCCCAGTACCAAGGTAAGGTCGTTACGGTCAAAGTCAATGCCTTGGGTAGCTGCACCCACACTCATAAAGTTTTTAACAGTTAAGTTTTTAATTTGGATCATGTTGATTGTTGCTTATTTGATTTAAAATTTCAGCCGCGGCGCAAAAGCCAATGGTGGCAGTTACTGTTACGATTGATCCGTAACCATCACATGATAAGCCTCCGGTAGTGATTTGATTGCGACTTTCCTGAGAATATACTGTATTAATTTTAATTTTTTTCTTGGGATCTTTTTCAAAATTAAATTTTTTCCTTAGTTGTGCTCGTATTTTTGATAATAACGGATCTTGTATACACTTGGATAGATCTGAGATGGTTACTTTAGTAGGTTCTTTCTTGCCACCTGCACAACCGCACATTATAAAATTTGCTTTATTTTTTCTTGCCCACAATGCCATGGCAATCTTACTCGAAACAGAATCAGTAGCATCAATAACCGCGGCACCAATCGGTAATAGTTGGTTAATATTTTCAGGAGTAACAAAATCATCTATGAAACTAATTTCAATTTCGTTATTAATTTTACGTAATCGATCACCCATCACTGATACTTTGGATTTTCCATACTCGCCCTCTAACGCATGTAATTGCCGATTGGTATTGCTAACTGACACATGATCAAAATCGATCAATGTTATTTTTCCAACCCCACTTCTTACTAGTGCTTCGGCAGCCCAGGATCCTACACCACCAAGTCCAACTACAACCACGTGAGATTGTTGAAACTTGTTGAGTGCGACCTCTCCGTATAAATTTAATACTCCTGTTAGTCGTCGGTCATGCAGGGTAATAATCATAGATTTAGATGTTTTATAATTTCTTTGGTATTAGAAAAGTATTCTAATTGTTTGAACGGCATCTCAGTATGATACATGCTTTCAAGCACTCCGTTGATATAACTTTCTTGTAACAGTTTCAATTTGGCGATTGGTATTTCCTGTTTGTTCTGCACACCGAAAATTATAGAATCTGCTTGAGTTTTGTCATATTTGTAAATTTGGCGCTTAACAAATTCCTGGTGTAGTATTTCTAACTCAAAAACATTGTCAATGATTGTGCCATACCAAGCGGCCAAGTTGTTCATGGCATTGATAAACAGTTGTGTATTATAAAATTGTTTGAACTCAAAGTCAAATACCTGATGCTCAGAATCGTAAACCATCCGGTCTAGTTCAGATATGAGTCCGTGCGTGGTACCATCACGGAATCCAAATTTAAAAAACTCTCTAAGTACGTATCTGGGACAATCGGGAGATTCTTTGGATAATCTAATTTCTGGGTATGCGTCGGTTATATTTTTTATTAAATTTTTATAATGTACATTGTTTAATTTGTTGAATGTGTTTTGTTCCAACACATCAGAATCTATGTTCATCTCGCCTGCACGTAAAAAACTTACTGAAGATAACAACAAAAGATCACTGGGTTCAAATGTTATTTTTATAACTTTTTTGGTTAACGCAATCCCCTTTGACATGTAGTGATTGGCCACAAACAATCTGTTTTTTAAATAACTTTGTGATTTAGTATGACTTGCTCCTGCTGTGTTGAACGGGCTAAAATTTATATCAAGTTTACCCAGAAATTTGTTACACACAAACTCTAAAAAATTACCGTGACTTCCGGCCACAAAGTCAATTGATACTTGATGCATAGTTTAGTAGTCTTTTAAATTTGGCAATTAACAATTTACTGTTGATGTTAAACAAAAATTCTGTTGTAATATAATTACTGGGAATAATGTTGACCAACTCGTGCAATCGATCACTAAAACGATAATCGTCGGTGGTCCACAATGGCACTCGAACATGCACCAGGTCAGACTGTGTGCTTTGAGTCAAGTCAGTTAAAACTTCTTGCATTTGCACGGCACTCCGATATTTAAGTAAGGGACTGTGATCAATAATCAGTACAGATCCAGGAAAGTTTCTACTGGGGAATTTGAGTTTTTCAAAGTTTCGATCGTCAAATACGCTGTCTATTTTTTCTTTGCTCATAGACACATTTTTACACATATACAAACTTTCCATTTTGTGTATATCGGCCTCGGGAAACGCCTGTTGGTAAACCCATCCACAACTGTCGACAATGACAATTTTTTTGCCAGTATATTCTGATTCAATGTCAATCAAATTGCTCTTGTGCATTTTTGTCACGGGGTATGTGTGACGATAAAACGAATCAGGACTGCGATTGATTGCTTTAAATGTTAGTGGTTGATGATCCATATATCCATGTGACTGGCTGTACAAAATTCATGTGACGACCTTGGTCATTGTCAAAATAATCTGATTTGATCACAACATATCCTTGTTTTTGCGCAATGCTGGTCAACAAATTTATAATTGTTGCTCCGCTGTCCATACACCGATCAAATGTTATATCAGTATTGTTGCCAATTATTTGATATCGATTGACACTGATATAGAAAGTTTCAAACTTATTTGGTACTAGTAATTGTTTAACTGTATCAATCATTTCTGACAACCACAGTGGACGGTTAATTATAGAAACAAGATGTTTACTGTTAACATCAAGATCAAGCATAGCAGCAAATTCAACATCTGTGCCAATGTACTTAACTTTTTTATTTTTAAACAACTCCAACACCACCTGATCCTGCGAGCAGGCCTTTTGTCGAAGTTGTAACGATCTCCAACTCATAAGGTTTGATAAATCTTTAACAATAATTTATTATCGTAGAATTCACTTTCAATGTTGGTGATTTGATCTGTGACAATTTGATCTACAGATTCAAACTTGACTTCACCGGGAGCCATGTCGGTGTCTACTGCGGAGTTCTTGTTGGGTATCAAGGCCATCTCTCTCAGGCCATACTCCTTGATATAAGTTTCTTTGATGAAGTTGGCTTCTTCGTATGAAATTTCAATGTCCAACTGCACACGCACATGCATGCCTGGCGCAAGAAGGGTAGGTGCGTTGTCAATAATACTGGCCAGTCCCAGCACACGATACCTTGGTTGATCGGGCCAGGCATGAAACTCGGGCTCCTTACCCCACTCTAGTATCATCATGCCACGTTCGTCATCTCCGGCATCCGCATAGTTGTGCGGGAAGCAATTGCCAATGTAGGTGATGTTTTTTTTGGTTTGACGTTTGTGGAAGTGTCCGGTGAACACATGTTCAAAGTTGTTGAAGTCTTCTCTGCGCACTTCACCGTGGTCTGGCATCTCCACCATGGCGTTCATTAGATATCCGGGCAACTCAAAGTGCCCGAACATGTACTTGCCTTTTAGTTTGGGTATGCGTCGATGATCATCGCCCACAAGCCAAGGTGCAATAACCACATCGCCATTGCAAAACCAATCGTTGCAAATTTCCACATTAGGGAGGTGCCGAGCCCACTCAACACTTTGTATATCTCGTTTATCGCGATAGTATAAATCGTGATTGCCAGGAATGAAATACACACGTTGAAAATTAGCATTCATGTGCTCCAGTGCTCGCAAGCTATAATTGAGCGTGACAATATTTAAGCTGGCACGGTTGTTGTGCCAATCGCCAAGAAACAAACAAGTCTCACAGCCTTCTGATTTGGCTTTGGCAGTTGCCCACTTGACAAAGTTCATACAGTCCTCGTTGTGTTGAGTGCTGTTGCTTTTCAAGCCAAAGTGAATGTCTGTGAAGACCGCGGCCTTCCGGAATAGGTTAGTCATCCTACTAGTATACTACTCATCAAGACTACTTACGACCGGTCCGGACATGGCCGCCATTGAGTGTTTACCCGAGTTCTGGCGAGTCCACGAAGGATTGAGTCCGTTCATCTCCAAAATGTCATCACGTATGTTTTGATTTTTCTTCTCAATGTTCAGGATACGAGTAAAGCTGTTAGTGATAGCGGCAGTATAATACGCAAAAGGGTTCTGCGATTTTGACTCATCAAACTGGAGTCCAATTTGACTGAGCTGTAGCAAGGCTTGTCCTCGCATTTCTTCATTGTATGTGTATCCACGCCAGTTACTCCTTGTAGCATATCTTTCGCATAATTTCATAAACATCAAGGCCAATTTCTTGGTCATGTCGCCGTGATCCTTGGAGAATTCTCCAGTGGCCAAATCGCCTTTCCAATGACTGCGTCCCACAATGTAGGGTTTTTTTTCGTCGTCGATACGATAGTGCTCGAACGGTGGAAAGTTAACTCGCACATGATTCATGTCTAGCACAGGAATGTCTACAATGTCTGCCAAGGGATCTTCTTCTACTACGTCATCAAGATCTAAAATTTCTTCTAACTTGCGCTTTTTTGCTTCGGCTTTGGTTATTTTTTTGGGTGCTTTGGGTATGTGATCCCAACATGTAATCCGGAACACAATTTCTGTATTTGGGATTTTTTTAGGGTCTACAATAGTACCTTCTCGCTTGAGTCGATCTGCTCGGTTACGTCTTGCTTCGGCAATAGTACGCTGATTGATCCGGTCTATTGACGGCAAAATAATATCAAATTGATGATCCATTGCTCTATCCTGGAACCAGCAGTAGTTGTTTTTACTGAGGTGAATTTCTTTTAAAATGTCTCTGTTGTTGAGATAGTTCACACGAGGTGCGGCCTTGGGTAGTAAAGTCATGATTGACTGGGTCTCCTAATATGTACTTATTGTAGCAGATTTACAACAGTTGTCAACCTCATTGTTAAAATATGCCGTTTTAGAAATGGGTAAATAAGTGATAGGAACAAAAAAATGGCATACGATGCAGCAAAAGCAGCAGAATACAACAAACTGATTCAACAAGGACTGAGTCCTGCCGCCGCTGCGGCACAGGCTGGAATTTCTGAATCTGATGGTAACTACGAAATTGATGAAAACGGAACACCAGCCACTAATTCCAACTTTGGTAAAATTATCAAAGCAGGGTCAATTGCAGCCAGCCAACGGTTACCTCAGCCACCAAGCCCCACAGCCCAACAGTTGGCTGATGATGCTGAAACTAACCGTGAATTGTCAGGTCTTCCTACTACCATCAGCACAGTGCCCACAGCAAGTAGAACCACAATTCAACGAGTAGAAGTTACTGAAAGCACTACAACTACCACAACCAGTGGCGGCGGATCGGTCACAAGATACGGCGGCAGTTTGCCTACACAAAGCAGTGACGCATACTCTGCGCAGGCCTCTGCAGCACAATTGGAACTGGATCAGTTCAATCAAAACAATCCAGGACCGCTGGCCAGAAGAAGACAAGGGTTGCCGCCATTGACACTAGAAGAAAATCAAACACGTTTGGCTCAGCAAGCAGCGTTGTCTGATCAAGTCAATCAGAATCTCACACTGTCCCAGTCTGCAAGACAACCAATCAGTTCCGGCGAAAGCTTCGTGCCCGATACCACAACTACTGAAGTAACCAGCACTGGCGCAATTACTGCATACCGTTCAACTGTTAACACCAATACAGATCAAGTGCTAAGTGAACAAGCACAAGTTAGATACGAAACTACTAATGTGCAAACTGCTAATGCCACTAGTGCTACTAACACACAACTTAGCCCTGCCAGTGATCCCAGTCAATTCCCGGCATATGACGATGATGGCAACTTGCAACCGGGTTTTGCTATCAATGATGAAAATGGGGGGACTTATTATCGTGGGTTCCCATCACAGGATGTTGGTATTGCATTGCCAGTTAGTGATCCGTACTATGGATTAACTTCTACACAATTGCAAGACCTGGGCGGAGCAGACCCCACAGATCCTTATATTCGTGCTAGACTGGGTATTCCGCAACTGCCAGGATCTACACTGTTTGCCACTGGCGGTTTTGGCACAATCAAAACAGGTGTACCAGCAATTGATTCTGCATTGGGAATCATCGGTGGCGGAATTACTTCACTGTTTTCTAACTTTTCTAGCACCATTGGCGGTCTATTTGGGCCAAAACCAACCGCATCGGCCGCAGCTGCAACCACAGGATCTGGTGTGGCAGCGTTGACTGTACCGGTGACCAGCCCAAGCACCACACAATCATCTGTCAATCCAGCCAGCGATCCCAGTCAATTCCCGGCATATGATGACGATGGCAATCTACAACCAGGATTTGCCATCAATGATGAAACTGGCGATACGTATTATCAAGGGTTCAGATCACAAGATGTAACCAATCGACCAGTCAACCCTGCTAGTGATCCCAGTCAATTCCCTGCGTATGATGACGATGGCAACTTGCAACCAGGATTTGCCATCAATGATGAAACAGGTGACACATATTATCAAGGGTTCAGATCACAAGATGTAACCAATCGACCGGTCAATCCAGCCAGCGACCCCAGCCAGTTCCCTGCATATGACGACGAAGGAAACCTACAGCCTGGCTTTGCTATCAATGACGAAACAGGTGACACCTACTATCAAGGGTTTAGATCGCAAGATGTAACCAATCGACCGGTCAACCCTGCTAGTGATCCCAGCCAGTTCCCTGCATATGACGATGATGGCAACTTGCAACCGGGTTTTGCTGTCAACGACGAAACTGGCGATACGTATTATCAAGGCTTTGAACGCAACACAGATCAACCATTTCAGGCCGATCTAGATCCAGAGTACTCATATTATTCAGTCGCTGGGTTGACTCAACCAGAAGTTGACAATCCAGCAAACGTCAATGACCCTTACTATGGATTAACGTCCCAGCAATTGCAGGATTTAGGTGGTGCTGATCCAACAGATCCCTATATCCGTGCAAGACTTGGAATACCACAACTGCCCGGCTCGACTCTTGCTGCAACACCAGGCTTTGGTACTATTAAAACTGGTGTTCCAATAATTGATAATGCGCTGAATTTCATTGGCGGATTGTTTGGCAGCAAGCCGGCAGCTCCGCCTACACCTGCGGCGCCTCCAGTGTCGCCAACGTCTGACCCCAGTCAATTCCCGGCATATGATGACGATGGCAATCTACAACCAGGCTTTGCAATCAATCCAGAGACTGGTGAAACATACTATCAAGGTTTTGAGAAAAACACAGACCAACCAGTCAATCCAGCCAGCGATCCCAGTCAATTCCCGGCATATGATGACGATGGCAATCTACAACCAGGATTTGCCATCAATGATGAAACTGGCGATACGTATTATCAAGGCTTAGGTCCTGCCACCCAACAATCATCCGTCAACCCTGCTAGTGATCCCAGCCAGTTTCCTGCTTATGACGATGATGGCAACTTGCAACCGGGTTTTGCTGTCAACGACGAAACTGGCGATACGTATTATCAAGGGTTTCCTCAACCCGCTAATAACGATGCAGTAGCTCTTGATGCAAATTCAGGGTATGGATCAGAAGTTGAGTATGCACCGCTAGACGTTGCAGAAGTTGCCGGACTTTCTAGAGATGCCACAACAGTTCGTGCAACCAATCCTGACCTTTCTCCCGAAGCTCAAGCAAACCTTGACGGTATCAATGCGGCCAACGCAGAAATTGTCCAAGCACAGGGCAACATCCAAAGTAACAATCTAAACATTCTTCGCGCCGAAGAGGGCGTAGCAGATGCTCGAGAGAATCAACGTCAGTCAGAAGCAATTATTGCACAAAACAATGCTGAACTTGCTGATCCGTCTATTACTGATGAGCGTCGAGCAGAGCTCCTGGCAAACAATGCTGAACAAGAAGCATCAATTGCAGAAAATGCAAGATACATTGATGATACCACTCAGTACATTGAGGAAGTAGAAGACAACAACGCACAGCAACAGGACAATATTCTTACAAATCAAGTCATTGCCGAAGAAAATGCTGCGGGCTTTAGAGCCAACAATGGTGGGGAATTGTTGACCGTTGAACCTAATCTAGATCCTGAATTAGAACAAGCTGATGAAGAAGTAACTGTTGACACTACAGACCCCACAGAAGTTGCAGCTCTAGTCGACCCAGGACTTGAAACGCCAGTTGACCAAGAGGTCCTAACTACTGACAACGCAACTGAAGTTGACCCAGACGAAGACGCTGAACTACAAGAGCCGCCTGACGCAGACCCAGTAGCCGCTGAGTTGGCCGAACCAGTGGATCCTGATGCTGATCCTGAATTGTTGGGCGGACCTGAAGAAGAAGTTGATCCGTTTGCACCCCTGGAAGAGCCACCAGATGTTGATGCTGAAGAATCACCTGAATTGTTGGGTGGTCCTGAAGATGAAGTTGATCCGTTTGAACCTTTAGAAGAGCCACCAGATGTTGATGCTGAAGAATCACCTGAACTGTTGGGTGGTCCTGAAGAAGAAGTTGATCCGTTTGCACCCCTGGAAGAGCCACCAGATGTTGATGCTGAAGAATCACCTGAACTGTTGGGTGGCCCTGGCGACGAAGAGCCTGGCGAGCCAGAACTGTTGGGTGGACCTGAAGATGTTGATACCAACGAGGACGAAGGTCTTAAAACCCCTGACGGTCAAGAAGAAGCCGGCGGGGCCGCCGACACTGGTCTTCGCGAGCCCACGGACGCAGACGTTGAGCAGGCCAATCAAGAAAACGCCATGCGAGACCGAGCACGGCAACAGGCCACGTTCCAGGCCAGATACAAACAACCAGGCAATGCTGACTGGCGAGTACGATTGAGTCTGGCCCCCGATTCACAATACCTGTACAATGAAAAAAGTGGAGTTGGTATTCTTGCACCCTTGGCTGCAACAGATGGTGTGATATTCCCCTACACACCTAACATAACTACCACTTACTCGGCCAACTATGAACAGTACGATCTTGTTCACTCCAACTATCGTGGTTTATTTTATAAAAATTCCAGAGTGGGCGATATTCAAGTCCGTGGTACATTTACTGCCCAAGACACCAAAGAAGCCGATTACCTGTTGGCAGTGATACATTTTTTCCGTTCAGCAACCAAGATGTTCTATGGAGCAACAGATCCACAGCGTGGCACACCGCCTCCTGTATGTTTGTTGAATGGGTTTGGACAATACCAATTCTCAGACCATCCAGTGGTGATATCGTCATTTAATTACACTCTGCCCAATGATGTTGACTACATACGAGCAGGCAGTCCCAACAATTACGGCCTTAACCTGCTGAATCGACGTGCCGCAATAGCCAGCAACCCAGGCGGACAAAGTCTAGCAGGATTGAATAGATTGACCAATGCCTTGCTGAAAAAAGGTGCACCTGGTCAAGGTGTTCCAGACCCTAGTGCAATTCAACAAAACGTCAGCAACACTGCTGGCGCAAGTTATGTGCCAACCAAGATGGAAATTGATATTACTTTGATACCTGTACAAACACGCACACAAGTCAGCAAACAGTTCAACCTCAAAGGCTTTGCTAACGGACAATTACTCAAAGGAGGGTTTTGGTAATGGCCAATTACGATTCAACCAGTCCATATTTTGAAACAGGATACTCACAGTTTTATCTTGATGTCATGGTCAACAGACCCATCCCTAAAGAGGATGACGATCAGACTTTTGTGATCAATACCACCTATCAGTACAGACCTGATATGTTGGCCTTTGACCTTTACGACAATGCCACATTGTGGTGGGTATTCTATCAGCGCAATCCCAACACCTTGCAAGCACCACCCTTGGACTTTAAAGAAGGTACATTGATCTACTTGCCAAAAATTACCACGCTGAAATCAGTCTTGGGATTCTAATCAATGGCAACTATTGCAGAGATACAAGCAGAGATTGAACAGATTGGTCGCGACCTTCGTAGTGTTGGCGACCAGGTTCGTGCCACACGTGGAGAAGATGAAGAGCTACTGACAAAACGACAGCAACTTCGTCGACGACTAAGTGAACTCAATCGTGAACTAGCCGTGGCCAGTAATCAAAGTCCTGCTACTGGCGAGTTTGAAGGTCAAGATGCAAATACTGGATTGTATCGTTATAAAAATCCTGTAACAGGCAGTTCATTCTTGAGTGGTACCGCCCCAACAGCGGCACAGCAGGCTGCATCGGGTGTCAAACTGGATCCTCCAGTAACTCAGCCTGAACCACCTGCTACAGCCAGTCAAACAGTGTCAGACGATGCACCACAAGGACCAAACGCTCCACCTGCTGCTGAAGTTGATGCCTCGGGTCGTATAATTGCGCCACCTGATACCAGCAGGCCTAGTAATGCCGAAACGCCAGTCACGTCTGACACAGGCGGAGACACAGGCACCAACGATCCTGTGCGCACCACTGAACAAACACAGGCCACCGGTGGCAACGGCGGCGAGACAGGGATCAATGTCAGAGCTGAAGATGGCACATTATCTAATCTCAGAAAAAATCCTGAATCAGGCGAGTTGTACAATCCTGGCGGCGTACCAGGAAATACTGAATTAAAAACTGAATCTGGCACACCCACCAGAGACGATGCAGCCGACAATTCAACATTTACCAAACAAACTGAAGTAAACGCCAGCGAGGCTAGTCTAGTCAAGATCATTCCTCAACCAAATGTACTGGATGATTACTACAGTTATTCCTATCAAATATCTGTGTATTTGGCCAACGACTCGCAGTACAAGAGATTGTTGTTTGGCAACAACCTCAAACTTGACGGTTATCAGTTGTTGTTTCAAACTGGTGGTGCACCGCTGAATCGTGACGGAGTTCGACCGCAGCCGGCCGCTGGCACCACGGATCAAGACGGTGGTACTGTGCCTCCAGAAGAACGCAACTACCCCGATGGTGGTCGCAATCCGTATTTTGACAATGATTTTTATATAGATTCAGTATCGCTAGAAAATAAATTACCAGCTGGCGGCTCGGGCGGAGCACACTTTGATACTGATCTAAAATTTACCTTGATAGAACCACAGGGCATGACCCTGTTGGAACGCTTACGAGATGCTGTGAAAAATCATGCACCGCAAAATGAAAACGGCAAGGTCAACTATCTTGCTGCCACCTATGTCATGGTGATTAGATTTTATGGCTATGATCAAAGTGGCAATATTGTCATGCCCATCAGAGGAGGCCTCACAGTAGGTGCCCAAACTAGCGATACCAAGGCAGTGGTAGAAAAACTTGTACCATTTCAGATTGTAAACATAGACTGGACTGTAGGTAGTAAAACTACCAGTTACGAATGGAAATGCAAACCAGTGGGACTGAACATTGCTGGATCCACAGCTCGTGGTACTATTCCCTATGATCTTCAACTGAATGCCTCCAGCGTAGAAAAATTACTGAATGGTCAAGCCCGATACGCTTCGCAATCAACACCATCACCAGCAAAGCCTGGTGCATCAACTACAACTGGCAATCAAACTGATGCCAATCAATCATCAGCAGAGACTAGACGTTTAGCTGGTGCCGGCACAGCACAACAACGTGTGCCAGCTCCCACTCAGGCCAGTGTGAGAGCAGTAGACAATGCCATAGATGCCGCTGCCAAAGCTCCTCAAACCGCTGTGTCTGCGCCTAACCCTTCACGTACTATTGTACAAGGACTCATGCAGGCCATGAACGATTTTCAACAAAAACTTGTGTTGGATGGTGTTTATGAACAGGCTGACAACTATTCAATTGAATTTGTGGGACCTGGCGCTGAAAAAATAGCCGGAGCCACATTGGTACAGCCCAATGTCAAAATACCAAAAGTTTATACCAACATGCCAATCGGCAAAGAAGTTCCTGAAAAAGATCGTGTAGACATGGCCAGCAGAAGTTTCAGCATCACTGCTGGTCAACAGATTTTGCAAGTGATTGAGTTGGTGGTACGCAATAGCAGTTACATTAGTTCACAGGCCTTGTTTACCATTGACGAAGAAGGCAATC
>Ga0315901_10003775_pt1 | contig 19364 bp, 19 predicted proteins | sample LakEriMetagenome_10_FD_203761 | JGI IMG/M metagenome (GOLD analysis project Ga0315901, IMG submission 203761) | Freshwater fungal communities from buoy surface, Lake Erie, Ohio, United States - Buoy 2 MA116 | ecosystem: Environmental > Aquatic > Freshwater > Lake | place: USA: Lake Erie, Ohio... | reverse complement strand
TCGAAGGGGATGCCGGGGTCGATCTCCAGTGGGATGCCGGGTTGGGTGACCACCGCCGAGCGGCGGGCCGTCGTCGGCAGCAGCGAGGCGAGTTCCGAGCGCGCCCCGTGTCCGACGAGGACGTCGTAGGAACGCTCCCCCAGCGGTACCCGCACGGTGCGCAGACCGCTCATCGCAGGATCGCCTCGACGACGTCGTTGACGGTGCGGCCGTCGACGCTCACGATCAGGTCGGCGACCTCCCGGTACAGCGGCTCACGGGTCTCGTGCATGCGTCGCAACGTACCCGCTGGATCCTGGTCGAGTGCCGGACGGTGGCCGCCCGAGCGGACCCGTTCGACCAGCACCGACGGATCGGCCGCCAGCCACACCACCCGCACCCCGGGCCGGGCGAGCGCCCTCCGGTTCTCCTCGCGCAGCACCACCCCGCCGGCCGCGGCGATCACCAGCGGCTCGGGGTCGTCGAGCGCGTCGAGCAGCGCGGCCGTCTCCAACGTGCGGAACGCCGGTTCGCCGTCGGTCTCGAAGATCTCGCGCACGGTGCGACCGGTGCGGGCCTCGATCACGGCATCGCTGTCGACCACGCGACGGCCGAGACGCTCGCCGAGCACCCGCGCGACGGTGGACTTCCCCGCCCCCATCAGCCCGACGAGGACGAGGTGCTGGTCGGGTGCGATCACGACGAGGTGCGCAGCGAGGCCTCGAACGCCTGCGCGTTGCGCACGAACTCGCGCACGCTGTCGCCGCCGAACTTCCGTTGCGCCTCGGCCGCGAGCACGAGCGCCACCATCGTCTCCGCCACCACGCCCATGGCCGGGACCGCGGTGACGTCGGTGCGCTCCTTGAAGCTCACCGTCTCCTCCTTGGTGACCACGTCGACGGTCTTGAGCGTCGGCCGGTTGAGCGTCGCGAGCGGCTTCATCGCGGCGCGCACGACCAGCAGCTCACCGGTGCTCATGCCGCCCTCGGTGCCGCCCGCGAGGGCGCTCTCGCGCCGGTAGTCGCCGGCCTCGGCGTCCCACACGATCGGGTCGTGGGCCTGGCTGCCCCGCCGTCCGGCGACCTCGAAGCCGTCACCGATCTCGACGCCCTTGACGGCCTGGATGCTCATGATCGCCTGGGCCAGCAGGGCATCGAGCTTGCGGTCCCAGTGCACGTGGCTGCCGAGGCCGACCGGGACGCCGTAGCCCAGCACCTCCACCACGCCACCGAGGGAGTCGCCGTCCTTCGCGGCGTCCTTCACCTCGTCGATCATCTCCTGCTCGGCGGCGGTGTCGAAGCAGCGCACCGGCGACTCGTCCACGCGGGCGAGGTCGGCCATGGTGGGGCGTTCGACGGCCTTCGACCGCGCCGCGCCCATCTGGATCACGTGCGACAGGATCTCGACACCGAGCTCGGCCAGCAGCTTCTTCGCGAGGGCACCGGCCGCCACGCGCGCAGCGGTCTCGCGGGCGCTCGCCCGCTCCAGCACGTCGCGGGCGTCGGTGAAGCCGTACTTCTGCATGCCGACGAGATCGGCGTGGCCGGGACGAACCTGTGTGAGCGGCTGCTTGGTCACCCCGGGTGCGGGCGACATCTCCTCGTGCCACTTGTCGCTGCGGAACCACTCGCTGTTCTTGATCTCGATCGCGACAGGCGAGCCGAGCGTGCGGCCGTGACGGACACCACCGAGCAGCGTGAGCTCGTCCTGCTCGAAGCGCTGCCGCGGGCCGCGGCCGTAGCCCAGGCGGCGACGGGCCATCTCGGCCTGGATGTCCTCGACCGTGATCTCGAGACCGGCCGGGAGGCCCTCGACGATGACGACCAGGGCCTGGCCGTGCGATTCGCCGGCGGTGAGGTAGCGCAACACGCCGGACAGGTTACCGGGACCGCGACGCCAGCTCCCCGAGCGCCGCCGCACGCATCACGGCCGGATCCGGGCGGGTGCCGAGCCACAGCTCCTGCTGCAGGGCCGCCTGGTGCACCAGCATGCCGAGGCCGTCGACGCAGGTGGCACCGGCGGCCCGGGCGGCCGCGAGCAACCCGGTCTCCAGCGGGTGGTACACGAGGTCGGCCACCACGTGGTGCGGGCGCAGCAGCGCCGGGTCGAGCGGGAGCTCGCCGGCGGCGGGGTCGACCCCCATGCCGACGGACGTCGCGTTCACCACGAGGCGCGCCTGCGGCACGTCGGCGACCGTGCCCACACGGCCCACGCCCGGTGCGAGCGCCGCTGCGACGGCGGCGGCGTCGGGCGATCGGTTCACCACCACCACCGACGACGCCCCCGAGCGCGCCAGGGCGTCGATCACCGCACGCGCCGCGGCACCCGCTCCGAGCACCACCACGTCGGCACCGGCGACGGCGACCCCGGCCTCGTCGAGCGACGCCACGAACCCGGCGCCGTCGGTGCTGTGGCCGCGCAGGAACCCGTCCGCCGTGCGCACCACGGTGTTCACGCTGTGCAGCGCCGCCGCGGCCGGGTCGAGCTCGTCGACGAGCACCGCCACGGCCTCCTTGTGCGGCATCGTGACCGACAGCCCACCCAGCCCGAGGGTACGCATCGCGTCGAGTGCCCGCACCGCCTCGCCGTGGGGCACGTCGAACGCGACGTACACCCAGTCCGCACCCGCGGCGCGGAACGCGGCGTTGTGCAGCGCAGGCGACAGGCTGTGACGGACCGGGCACCCGATGACCGCCGCCACCGTGGTGGCGCCGGAGATCACAGCAGGCCCGCCTCGAGCGCGGCCTGGACGTTGGCCTCGTGCTGCTCGAGCGTCACCGAGAACGCGTGGCCGCCGTCCTCGTCGGCGAGCACGTAGTAGAGCCAGAGGCACTGGTCCTTGCGGACCTCGTCGGGCAGCACCGCGCACTCGGCCCCACCCTCGGCCGGGTTGGGCGCCGGGTTGAGCACCGCCTGGATCGAGGCGCGGCCCGGGTTCGCGATCGGCGTCGGCGGCAGCCCCACGTACCTGTACGTGTTGTACGGCGAGTCGATCTCCTTCAGTTCGCTGAAGGGACGGTCGGGGTCCTGCTGGTAGAAGAGCGTCGCGTCGATCTGCAGCGGCATGCCGATCCGCAACCGGTTGAGGATCACCCGCGCGATCATCGCCCGGTCCTCGGGCACCTTCGCCTCGCGCTCGACCATCGAGGCCACGATCAGTACCTGGTACGCGGTGAGCGCCTGTTCGTAGCCCTTGACGACGATGTCCTCCTGGCGGCCGACACGCTCCATCATCGACACCATCCGCTGGATCACCTGCTCCGCGGACTCACCGTTCGACACCTGGTACGTGTCGGGGAACAGCAGCCCCTCGAGGCTGTTCACGCCCTCCGGCAACCACTCCGAGCGGATGCTGCCGTCGGTGGCCGCGGCGATGAAGTCGGTGATCAGCAGGCGCGGGACGCGGTCGGTGAGCCGAGCGGCCATCCGGTCGAGCGTGAAGCCCTCGGGGAACGTCACCGACGTGTACGTCTGCTCGGGCGGGGTGCTGAGCACCTGCATCAGGTTGCCCATGTGGTCCATCGGGCGCAGCCGGTAGTAGCCGGGCGTGAGCTCGAGGCCGCCCTGGCGCTCGACGTACCAGCGGAACACCCGGGCGTTGGTGATGAACCCCTCGTTCTGCAGGCGCACGCTGAGCGTCTCGACGGTCTCGCCCTCCTCCACGGTGAAGTTCACCGACGGTTCGGGGTCGCCCGAGGGGTTGATCTGCTGGAGGTACCACCACCCCACGGACCCGGCGACGAGGACGCCCACGAGCCCGATGGCGAGCAGCGTGAACGCGAGCCACTTGAACGGCCAGCGCTGCGCACGCGGACGTTCGACGACGATCGCATCCGTTGCGTCGGGGTCGTCCCAGGGATCGTTCGCCCACTCGACGGCGCGCCGCTCGCGGGGGTCGTCGAGGCGCAGGCCCATCTCAGTCACCCCACCGATGGGCGCCACGCGAGTCGAGCCAGCCCTGCAGCATCACGGCGGCAGCGACCTTGTCGACCACCCTGCGGCGCGCGTCGGCCTTCATGCGGAACTCCATCAGCGCCGCGTCGGCGGTGACGGTGGTGCGACGCTCGTCGAAGGTCTCCACGGGCACGCCGACCACGGTAGCCAACGCCTCCGCCTCGGCGACGGCAGCCGCCGCCGCGGGGCCCATCGTGCCGTTCATGTTCAGCGGCAGGCCGACGACCACCACCTCGGCCTCCTCCTCGACGACGAGGGCCGCGATGCGACGGTGGTCGGCGGCACGGCTGCCCGAGCGCTGGACGACGGTGAGCGGCGACGCGATGGTGCCGGAGCGGTCGCTGACCGCGATGCCGATCCGCTTCGAGCCGAGGTCGACCCCCAGCGCTCTCACCGGCTCGGGCACGTGGTCAGCCGACGGCCGCGGCCCGGGCGATGCGCAGCGCCTCGTCGATGCCGTCGATGTTCTTGCCACCGGCGGTCGCGATGTCGCCCTTGCCGCCGCCCCCACCGCCGACGGCCTTCGCCGCGTCCTTGATGAGGTTGCCGGCCACCTTCCCCGACTCGGCGGTGACCGCGCCGACCAGCGACACGCCACCGGAGTCGCTGACCCCGACGAGCACGACGATGTGCACGCCGGACTGCTGGCGCACGGCGATCGCGAGCTCGCGCAGGTCGTTGGGGCTGAGGCCGTCGACACGGTCGACGACGACGCCGTCGACCGCCGCCGCGGCGAGCTCGCCGGCGCGTCCGGTGGCGAGCTGGGCGCGGAGCGCCTTCAGCTCGTCCTGCAACGCCCTGATCTCCTCGAGTCGGCGCTGCACCCCGGTGACGACGTCGTCGGTGCTCGACCCGACGAGGCGGGCGACGTCGGTGATGACGTGCTCGTCGCGCTGCAGCAGCGCGAGGGTGTTGGCGCCGGTGACGGCCTCGATGCGGCGGAGGTTCGAGCCGATCGAGCTCTCGCTCACGACCTTCACGATGCCGATGTCGCCCGTGGCCGTCACGTGCGTGCCGCCGCACAGCTCGATCGAGCTGCCGGCCTCCAGCACGCGCACGATGTCGCCGTACTTGTCGCCGAAGAACGCCATCGCACCCATGGCGAGCGCCTCGTCCTTGGTGGTCTCGAACGCTCGCGCCGGCGCGTTCGACAGCGTCTCGTGGTTGACGATCGCCTCGATCCGCTCGATCTCCTCGGGCGTGACCGGCGCATAGTGGCTGAAGTCGAACCGCAGCCGGTCGGGGCCCACGAGCGAGCCGGCCTGCTTCACGTGCTCGCCCAACACGATCCGCAGCGCGTGGTGGAGCAGGTGGGTGCCGGTGTGGTTGCGGCGCGTGGCGTCGCGGCGGTCGACGTCGATCGCGGCGGTGGCCGACACACCCGCCACCATCTCCCCGCTGAGCACGCGGGCGACGTGGCGGCGCAGACCCGGCAGGGCGAACGTGGTGTCGATCACCTCGGCCACACCGGTGTCGGCCGAGATCGTGCCCGTGTCGCCCACCTGGCCGCCGCTCTCGGCGTAGAACGGGGTGCGGTCGAGGAAGATCTCCACCGTGCCGTCCTCGACGCCCGGCAGCACCGCGAGCACGCGAGCCTCGGCCGAGTCGTCGGTGTAGCCGACGAATTCGGTGGTGCCGAACTGCTCGACCACGTCGCGGTAGGCGTCGAGACGCTCGTCGTCGGTGTTCGCACCCTTGCGCGCAGCCTTGGCCCGTTCGCGCTGGGCCTGCATCTCGGCGTCGAAGGCCGCACCGTCGACGCTGACGCCGCGCTCGCCGGCGATCTCCTCGGTGAGCTCGAGCGGGAAGCCGTAGGTGTCGTGCAGGGTGAACGCGGTGGACCCGGGCAGCCGGGTGGGGTTCGACGCGAGCTCGTCCTCGAGGATCGCGAGCCCGGTCTTCAGCGTCTGGCGGAAGCGCTCCTCTTCGCGGGTGAGCACGCCGACGATGAAGTCGCGGTTCTTCGTGACGTCCGGGTAGGCGTTGCCCATCACCTCGATCGCGGTCTCGGCGAGGGTGGGCATCACGAGCTTCTCCGTGCCGAGCAGGTAGGCGTAGCGCACGGCGCGGCGGATGATGCGCCGCAGCACGTAGCCGCGGTTCTCGTTGCTCGGGAACACGCCGTCGCTCACGAGCATCGTGGAGCTGCGTGCGTGCTCGGCGAGCACGCGCATCGCGAAGCTGTTGCGGTCGTCGTAGTCGCCGGGCACGTAGGTCTTGCCGGTGAGGCTGCACGCCTGGTCGATCAGCGGCTGCATCAGGTCGGTCTCCCAGACCGCGTCGACGCCCTGCACCAGGCACAGGATGCGCTCGAGGCCGGCACCGGTGTCGATCGACGGCTTCGGCAGCAGCGAACGGCTGCCGTCGGGGGCCTGGTTGTACTGCATGAAGACCAGGTTCCAGAACTCCATGAACCGGTCACCGTGCGGGTCGTGCAGCGGGCCGCCCTCCGGACCGAACGACGGGCCGCGGTCGATGTGGATCTCCGAGCACGGGCCGCACGGCCCGGTCTCGCCCATCTGCCAGAAGTTGTCCTTGTCGCCGAGGCGCTGGATGCGCTCCATCGGCACGCCGACCTGCTCGTGCCAGATCGCCTCGGCCTCGTCGTCGCTCTCGTGCACGGTGATCCAGAGCCGGTCGCCGTCGAAGCCGAACACCTCGGTGACGAGCTCCCAGCTCCACGGGATCGCGTCGTGCTTGAAGTAGTCGCCGAAGCTGAAGTTGCCGAGCATCTCGAAGAACACGAGGTGGCGCTTGGTGCGACCGACGTCGTCGAGGTCGTTGTGCTTGCCGCCGGCCCGGGCGCACTTCTGCGAGCTCACGGCCCGCTTGTACGGCGGGGTCTCGTCGCCGACGAAGTAGGGCTTGAACGGCACCATGCCCGCGACCGTGAACAGCACCGTCGGGTCGTGCGGGATGAGGCTCGCCGAGGGCACCACCTGGTGGCCGCGGTCGGCGAAGAAGCCCGTGAAGGCGGTGCGGAGCTCGTCGGCGGTGCGGGGAGTCGTCATGGCAGCGGTGAGCCTACCGAGGCTCTACATTCGCTGACGTGCCAGTTCGTGCCCGTCCCGCCAGCGCGCCCACCCCCGACACCACGGATCCGACCACCGCCGTCGGTGCCCCGACGCCCGGGCCGCTCGACACCCACGAATGGATCAGCTTCGAGGACCGGTCGGAGAACCGCACGTGGATGGTCGACGCCACGTTCCTGCGCTCGAACTGGAGCTGCATCTTCGGCAACGGCTGCAAGGGGGTGCTCGACGCCGACGCGACCGAGATGGCCCAGGGGTGCTGCAGCTACGGGGCGCACTTCGTGGACGACGACGACGTCCAGACCGTCGTGCGTGCCGTGGTGCGCCTCCGAGCCGATCAGTGGCAGTTCGCCAAGAAGGCGAAGCGACAGGGCTTCCTCGACGCCGGCGACGACGGTGCCACCGTCACCCGCCTCGTCGACGACGCGTGCATCTTCCTGAACCGTCCCGGCTTCGAGGGCGGACCGGGGTGCGCGCTGCACCGCGCTGCGCTCGAGGCGGGCGAGCGGCCGATGGACTGGAAGCCGAACGTGTGCTGGCAGCTGCCGCTGCGGCTCGATCACCAGACCGACGACCAGGGCCACGTCACGAGCACGCTGCGCGAGTGGAAGCGACGCGACTGGGGGCCCGGCGGCGAGGAGTTCCACTGGTGGTGCACGGAGAGCCCCGACGCGTTCGTGGGTGGCGTGCCCGTGTTCGAGTACCTGCGCGACGAGATCGTCGGGATGGTGGGCCAGGAGGTCTACGACCAGCTGGTGCCGCTGCTCACGCGTCCGAGGTGGACCCCGCTCCCCCATCCGGCCGTGCGGCGCCGCTGACCCGGCCCGCGACCGTCGGCGGTCGGGCGCCAGCAGCTCAGGAGGTGGTGGCGAGCTTCTTGTTCGCCTTGCGGCGGTCCTCGAGACCCAGGTGGCGCTTGCGGATACGGATCGCCTTCGGGGTCACCTCGACGAGCTCGTCGGCGGCGATCCACTCGATCGCCGTCTCCAGCGTGTGGATCTTCGGGGCGGGCAGCTTCACGGCGTCGTCGTGGCTGTGCGTGCGGATGTTGGTCTTCTCCTTCGCACGCACGACGTTGACGACCATCTCGTGCTCGCGGGCGCACTCACCCACCACCATGCCCTCGTACACCTGCTCGCCGGGCTCGATGAAGAACGTGCCGCTCGACTGGAGGTTGTCGAGCGCGTAGGCCGTGGCGACACCGATCCGGTCGGCGACCATCGCCCCACCGCGGGCGTCGTTCATCTCGCCCGCCCACGCCATCCAGCCGGCGTGGTGCTGGTGCAGCAGGGCGGTGCCACGGGTGGCCGTGAGCAGCATCGAGCGGAACCCGATCAGGCCGCGGCTCGGGCACTCGAAGGTGATGATCGTGCGGCCGGCGTCGCCCGGGCGGAGGTCGGTGATGCGGCCCTTGCGCGGTGCGAGCTCCTGGGTGACGGTGCCGACGTGCTCGTCGGGGACGTCGACGACGCCGCGCTCCTGCGGTTCGAAGCGCTTGCCGTTGACCTCCTTGGTGATCACCTCCGGGCGGCTCACCTGCAGCTCGTAACCCTCGCGGCGCATCGACTCGATCAGCACGGCCAGCTGGAGCTCACCACGGCCGGCCACTTCGATCACGTCGGGCGAGCCGGTCTCGAACAGCTTGATCGAGACGTTGCCGAGGATCTCCTTGTTCAGCCGGTCGACCAGGTGCCGGCTGGTGAGGTACTTGCCCTCCTTGCCCGCGAGGGGCGAGGTGTTGACGCCGAAGGTCATCCGCAGCACCGGCTCGTCGACGACCAGTCGGGGCAGCGCCACCGGGGCCTCGACGGAGGCGATCGTGTCGCCGATCTCCACCTCGGGGAAGCCGGCCATCACGAACAGGTCGCCGGCGTGCAGCTCGTCGGCCTCGTTGCGCGACACGCCGTCGAAGCACATGAGCTGGCTCAGGCGTCGCTTGAGCGGCGGCTGGCCCTCGGCGAACTCCTCCTCGAGCAGCGCCACGGTCTCGCCCCGGCGCATGACGCCGTTGACGACCCGGCCGATGGCCAGGCGACCGAGGTACTCGCTCGCGTCCAGCTGGGTGACCATCGCCTGCAGCGGTGCGTCGGCGTCGCCCTGGGGCGCCGGGATCGCCTCGACGATGGTGTCGAGCAGGGGGCTCAGGTCGGCATCGGGAGGCGGCATGCCGACTCCCTTCATCGCCCGGCCGTCGCGGGCCACGGCCGAGATGATCTCGAAGTCGATGTGGTGGTCGCCGGCGTCGAGGTCGATGAAGAGCTGGTAGATCTCGTCGAGGACCTCGTCGGCGCGGGCGTCCTGACGGTCGACCTTGTTGATGATCACGATCGCCGGGAGGTTCCGGGCGAGCGCCTTCTGGAGGACGTACCGGGTCTGGGGCAGCGGTCCCTCGGCGGCGTCGACCAGCAGCAGCACGCCGTCGACCATGGTGAGGGCCCGCTCGACCTCGCCACCGAAGTCGGCGTGGCCGGGCGTGTCGACCAGGTTGATCTTCACGCCCTTCCAGGTGATCGACGCGGCCTTCGCGAGGATGGTGATGCCACGCTCGCGCTCCTGGTCGTTGGAGTCCATGACGCGGTCGACGACCGCCTGGTGTGCGGCGAAGGTGCCGGTGGCTCGCAGCAGCGCGTCGACGAGGGTGGTCTTGCCGTGGTCGACGTGGGCCACGAGCGCGACGTTACGAAGGGCAGAGCTCATGTTTCCCTGGGGGTTCGGGGGTGGTGACCGCCGCAGCGGGCGCGGCGCGGCCGGGATGGCCGGAGATCCGGGGTGGGTGCGGGCGGTCGAGGGGGTGTGGGTCAGTCCCGGTCGGAGCGGCGGTCGTCCGCGTACTCGTCGTCGAGGTCGTCGACCTCGTCCGGGTCGTCGTCCTCGTCGAACGTGACGCCGTACTTTTCAGCAAGCGCTGCGTACTCGTCGTCCTGAGTACTCTCCCGGTGGCCGTTGCCGCCGAAGCCCAGATCGAACGCACTGGGACCTGCTTGCTTGAGCTTGCGCGCTTCTTCGAAGCGGCGGTGACGACCCTTCTTCACGGTAGGGCTCCCGAACTCTAGAGAACTGACATTGGGCTCCAGCCTACCCCGAGGCCGACTGGATCGGCGGGCATAGTCTCGCCACCACGACCGCCCCGGCTCGCATCGGAGCGATCCGGACGCTCCGATCGTCCCCCGTCGGCGCCGGACGTCACCCCAGGTCAACGGCATCCTCGGACGTCACCGCAGCGGACCCGGTCCGACCGGGCGGCCACGGACCCGTACCCGGGGGCCACCCGAACGGGTGACGGATCGCCCCGACCGGGTGACGGTGCCCGACGACCGGCGGTGGGCAGCCGCCGGCCCGGCGGGGAGGTGCCATGATGACCCGTCATGGGACGCACCGTCGCGCTGTTGAACCAGAAGGGCGGGGTCGGCAAGACCACCGTCACGCTCGGCCTGGCATCGGCCGCCGCGCACCGCGGCGACCGGGTGCTGGTGGTCGACCTCGACCCGCAGGCGTCGGCCACCTGGGTGCTCGGTGTCGACCCCGCCACGGCCGAGCTCAGCACCGCCGACGTGCTGGCCCGCACCTCGGCCGCCGACGCGATCGTCGAGAGCGGCTGGAGTGAGCTGATCCACCTCGTGCCCGGCTCGCCCGACCTGCAGTCCCGCGAGGCCGGCACCCCGTCGCGCCTGCGCACGGCCCTCGGGCAGGTGGCCGAGGGGTACACCGCGATCCTCCTCGACTGTCCGCCCTCGCTCGGCAACCTCACGACCAGCGCCCTCACCGCGGCCGACCACGCCGTCATCGTCGTCGAGCCCTCGTCGCTCGGGCTCCGCGGCATCGGCGCGGTCGCCGACCTGATCGACGACGTGTGGGACACCCACAACGCGGAGCTCGAGCTCAGCGGGGTCATCGTCAACCGGGTGCCGGCCGTGAGCGGCGAGGCCGAGCGGCGCTACGACGAGCTCACCCGGATCGTCGGCAAGAAGGCGGTCTGGCAGCCGGTGGTCCCCCAGCGCGTGGTGCTCAACCAGGCCATCGGAGAGCGTCGGGCGATCCACAGCTACGGCAGCCGCAGCGCCGACGTGGCGGCGAGCTTCGACGCGCTCTGGAACCGGCTGCGCCGGACGATCCGCTGAGGATCAGGATCCCGCGGCCATCTCGGCGGGCGGGAACTCCGGCGGTGCCGCGGGGGTCGCGGACGCCGCCACGGTGGGGATCAGCTTCAGCCCACCGCGCCCGTCGAAGGTGATGCCGGCGCGGCCCTCCACCAGCGACCGGATGCCGTCGCCGAGCAGCTCGGCACGCCAGCCCTCGGCCAGCCGGGCGGTGCGATCGCCGCGCAGCAGCGCGACCAGATCCGATCGCGTGGCGAGCAGCGCCGTGTCGATCCGCTCGGCTCGGGCGACCTCGCTCACCCAGGCCGACACCAGGGTGACGGCGGGCCGGAGGGACCGATCGAGGTCGTCGCCGTCCGGCGACGGCAGCTGCACCTCGCGGGTGAGCCCCTCCTGCACGGCGGCGAGGATCTCGGCGCCCATCGCGCCGCGGCTGTGCCGCTCCTCCACCCCGCGGGCCTGCGCGAGCTCGGCCGGCGTGGTCGGGTGCTTCTGGGCGATGCCGAGGATCGCGAGGTCGGGCAGGATCTGGCGCACCGGAACGTCCACGGCCGCAGCCCGCCGCTCACGCCAGGCCGCGACGGCCTGGGCGACGCCGCGCGCCTTGGCCTTCAGCACCCGGACGTCCTTCAGCCGCAACCAGGCCTGCTCGGGGTCGGCCGCCCCGGTGGGCCGGGTGCGGAGCTCCTCGCAGGCGTCGAGCGCCCACTCGAGCCGGCCGAGCCCGTCGAGCCGGGCGCTCAGGCGGTCGTGGAGCTCGAGCAGGTGGTCGACGTCGCCCGCGGCGTAGGTCTGCTGATCCGCGGTGAGCGGTCGCCGGAGCCAGTCGGTGAGCCGGTCGCCCTTCGAGGCGCTCACCCCGAGCTCGGAGTGGAGCAGCGAGGTCAGCGACGGGGTGCTGTACCCGGTGAACCCGGCCGCCAGCTGGGTGTCGAACATGCGCGCCGGCACCACGCCGACCGCGTGGGTGAGCACGTCGAGGTCCTGCTGCGCGGCGTGGAACACCGCGAGCGACGCAGAGGCGAACAGGCGGGCGATCGACGACATGTCGACGGCCAGCGGGTCGACCAGCGCGACCTCCTCGCCCCACTTCAACTGCACGAGCGCGAGCTTCGGGTAGTACGTGCGCTCGCGGTGGAACTCGGTGTCGATCGCGTAGCGGGGCTCGGCGCACAGGCGATCGACGATGTCGTCGAACTCCGTCTGCGTGGCCACCCAACGGTGTGTCACGAAGGCTGGTCCCCCGTGACGACCGGGCGGCCGCTCTGGATCCAGGCCATGGTGCCGCCGGCGACGTTCACCGTCTCGATGCCGTGACCCAGCAGGTACTGCGCAGCGTTCATGCTGCGCCCGCCGGCCTTGCAGATCACGTACGTCGTGACGCCCTCGGGGCTGCGGAACTCGTCGACGTGGTCGGGCACGGTGCCCAGCACGACGAGGGTGGCGCCCGGAACGTGGCCCGAGACGTACTCGTCGACCTCGCGGACGTCGACCACGCGATGGCCGGCCTCGAGCGCGGCGGCGAGGTCGTCGACGGAGACTTCCCGGATGGTCATGGACGGCACGTTACCGGGTGCGATGCCCGCCCACCCGGCTCGACCTGGGGCTCGTCGACCTGGTCAGGGCGCACCGGTGACGGGGCCGGCGAGGTCGTCGGGCCGGTTCACGTTCACGAGCGCGGCGCCGTCGACGGCCACCTCCTGCACCCGCATCCCCGCGATCGCGCGGTGGACGGCGCGCTCGCCCGCGTCGAAGGCCGCGGCGAGCGGACCGGCGGCCGACGGCCACCAGAGGGCACACAGCGGCTCGAGCCGGCCGGATCGGGCCACGACGACGTCGAGATCCGTCCGGGAGACGTGTTCGAGCAGCGCGCCGAGGGTGGTGGCGTCCAGCCATGGGAGGTCGGTCGCGACGACGAGCACGGGGGCGCCCGCCGGCTCCTGCCCGGGCTCCTGCCCCGACTCCTGCTCGGACACCTGCTCGGACACGTGGGCGAGCGCGGTGCGGATGCCCCCGAGGGGGCCCTCACCGGGCCAGCGGTCCGGCACGGCGACCAGGCCCAGCGTCGACAACCCGACGGCGTCGCCGCCCACGGCCAGGACCGGACCGCACCCCGCGGCGACGAGGGCATCGGCCACGCGCCGCGCCATCGCCGAACCCTCCACCTCGACGAACGCCTTGTCGCGACCCATGCGACGGCTCGCGCCACCGGTGAGCACCGCTCCGACGACGGGCGTGGGCGGCGTGGGCGGCGTGGGCGGCGTGGGCGGCGTCCTCGGCGTGCCGCTCGGCCGGCGGGGCGCCGCTGGTGTGGCGGGAGCGTCGGGCGTGGTGTTCAGTCCCCGACCTCCGGGATGCCGCCCGGGTCCAGCTGGGCCATGAACACGGTGATGCGCTCGGCCTCGTCGACCTCGCCGATCAGCGCCGCCATCTGCCCGAGGCCACGCAGGCAGCGCAGGAAACCGCGGTTGGTCGGCTCCGACCAGCGCACGTAGCCCGAGCCCCGCCAGCCGTTCGCACGCAGCGCATCGAGACCCCGGTGGTAGCCGACGCGGTAGGCGGCGTACCGCTCGATCGGGTCGCGACCGAGGTCGCCGAGCTCGGCCCACGCGTCGAGGTACCGGGGGTGGGCCGCGACCACCTCGCTCACCCGGGCCCGGCGCACGTCGTCGGGCGCCCCGACGGCCTGCAGCAGCTCGTGCCGGAGGGCCGGGTCGGCGGCGGGTAGCACCGTGCTCGGCAGGCCGGAGGTGCTCAGGTGGACGGGACGGCTCGCGTTGGGGTCACTCACGGCGATCACGCTAGGACGTACTCTGACGACCATGCTCGCTCTGACGGTGGACGGGGCCAAACACCTGGCGATCGCGATCGTCGTCGGGTTCGTGGTGCTGTCGGTCGTGTCGGCCGCGGCGATCTCGAACATCACCGCCAAGATCGTCACGATGCTGGTCTTCGCCGGCTTCGCGCTCGGGGTGTGGACCCAGCGGTCGAACCTGGTCGACTGCGCCGACCGGGCCAAGGACAAGGTGGCCGTCGGCGACCCCAGCGACACCGAGTGCACCTTCGTCGGCACCACGATCACGGTCCCCGGCGTCGACGTGCCGGGCGACGACACCTCCGGCTGATCGGCTGATCGGCTGATCGGCTGATCGGCTGTTCGGCCGGGACGCCGTCGGCGGCGGCGGGTGCCGCCGGTGGGTCAGCCGAGTCGGGCGAGCAGCGGGAGCACGAGCCGGTCGGCGAACAACGCCGGATGGCTGAGCGGTGCGTCGTGGCGGCACCCCTCGAGCTCCACCACCACCGCACCGGCCACCTGCTCGGCCACCTGGCGCATCGCCCGGGCGTGGTGCGCCGCTCCCCCGCTGCCGTACCCGGCGGCCAGCGGCACTCGCACGTCCTCGGGGCGCCAGGGCACCTGCTGACGCAGGTCGGCCAGCTCTGCCACCATCGCCGCACCTTCCAGCCGGCGGGTCGCCCTGGTGCGGTCGGGCAACGCCTCCCAGCGCTCGTCACCGATCATCCGGCGCATGAACCGCTCCGCTGCGACCTCGGGATCCGAGCCCGACGCGACCGCCGCCGCACCCGCCGTGTTGCCCGGCCACCACGGCTCCCACGACAGTGGCGTCTCGTACACCACCACGCCGCGCACGAGGTGCGGGTGGTGCGCCGCCGTGGCGAGCGCGACGTTGCCGCCGTAGCTGTGACCCACCAGCACCGCGGGCCGGCCGGCGAGCACCTCGAGCAGGTCGGCCACCTGGTGGCCCATGTCGAACGGGCCGGGGTGCCGGCCGTGCGCGTCGACCGACCGGCCGTACCCGCGTCGGTCGTAGCGCGCCACCCGGTGCGTCGTGTCGAGGCGGCGACCGAGCTTCAACATCCCGCTGGAACGGTCCATCGACCCGTGGATGAGCGCGATCAGCGGCGCGTCGACCGGGCCGGCCTCGTCGGCCCAGAGCGACACGACACCGTCGGCGCCGGTCGCGCCCGCGGTCACGAGACCTGCACGATGCGCAGCACGTCGGTCGCCGCGCCGCTCGGCCGATCGGGGGCGCCGGCGAGCACCAGCACCACCTGGCCGCGCTGGACGTGGCCGGCCTTCACCGCGGTCTCCACCGCGAACCACACGAGCTCGTCGGTGGAGGTGTAGGTGTCGACCACCATCGGCGTGACACCCCACGACAGCGCCATGGTGCGCACGGTGCGAAGGTCGGGCGACAGGCCGATCAGCGCCGGGGTCGGACGGAATCGGGCCATCGCCCGCGTGGTGCGCCCGGACCGGGTGCAGCACAGGATCGCGTCGACACCCGCGTCGACCGCGGCGAGCCCCGCGGCGTGGGTGATCGCCATCGTGATCCGGTCGGGGCCGTCGGGCCACTGGCGCCGCTGCATCCGGCCGAGTCGGCTGCCCCAGGCGCTGTAGCTGGCCTCCATCTCGGCGCGCTCCGCGATGCGGCGCATCGACTCCACGACCGCCACGGGGTCGTGCCCGATCGCCGTCTCCGCCGACAGCATCAGCGCATCGGTGCCGTCGAACACGGCGTTGGCGATGTCGCTCACCTCGGCCCGGGTGGGCGACGGCGAGGTGATCATGCTCTCCAGCATCTGGGTGGCGGTGATCACGGGCACGCCCATCTCCACGCAGTGGCGCACGATGCGCTTCTGGAGGTGCGGCACGTCCTCGAGCGGGCACTCGATGCCGAGGTCACCACGGGCCACCATCACCGCGTCGGCCTCGGCCGCGATCTCCTCGAGCGCGGCGACGGCGGGGAGGGTCTCGATCTTCGCGACGAGGTGCGGCCGGTGCGGTGCGACCGCCTCGCGCACCTTCACCAGATCGGACGCCGACCGGACGAACGACACGGCCAGGAAGTCGACCCCCTCGGCGGCCATGATCGCCGCGAGGCGCAGGTCGTCGTCGGTGGGCGTGTGCAACCGCAGGCGTTCGGCCGGGATGTGCACCCCCGGGCGGCCCTGCGTGGTGCCACCGGTGAGGATCCGGGTGACCACCTCGTGGTCGCCGACCTCCTCCACGCGCAGCGAGATGGCGCCGTCGCCGATCACCACCCGGTCGCCGATGCTCAGGTCGTCGATCAGCGTGGCGTAGTCGACCTGGAAGCACGTGCCGTCGCTCGCGCCCTCGCCGGCCTTGAGCCGCAGGGTCTCGCCGGCCACGAGCCGGACGCCCTCGTCGGGCAGCTGCCCGGCGCGCACCTTCGGTCCCGGCAGGTCCGCGAGGACCCCGACCACGCGACCGACCCGGTCGGCGGACGCCCGGACCGCGTGCAAGCGCAGCACGTGGTCCTCCACCTTCCCGTGCGAGAGGTTGAGCCGGACGACGTCGACACCGGCGACGATCATCGCGTCGAGCACCTCGGGCGACTCGCTCGCGGGTCCGAGTGTCGCGACGATCTTCGTCCGCGAGTCCTTCGTCCGCGAGTCCGTGGTGCGCGAGCCCGTGGTGCGCGAGTCCGTGGTGCGCGAGTCCGTGGTCCGGGAATCCATGGCGACATTCAAGCCTGCCCGCCGACCGCGCCGCGGCGATGTCGGCCGGAACACGATCTCGATCCGTGGCGGCGCCCATCTCCGACAGCGGCACGCCCGACGGATCGCGTGTCGGTCCCCGCGTCGGCGACGGTCCACCGGTCTCGACACCGCCACCTCGCGTCCGGCCTGCTAATCAAGTGCCCCATGGAGTTGCTGCTCATCCGCCATGCCCTGCCGATCCGGCGCGAACTCGAGGAAGGGGTGGCGGACCCCGAGCTCTCGGAGGCGGGTCACCAGCAGGCGCGGCACCTCGCCGAGTACCTCGCCAGCGAGACCCTCGACGCCGTCTACGCGAGCCCGCTGCGGCGCGCCCAGCAGACCGCCGCGCCGCTCGCGGCGTCGCAGGGCCGCGAGATCGTGCTGGTCGACGGTGTCGCCGAGTGGGACCGCAACTCCAACGAGTACGTGCCGGTGGAGGAGCTGAAGGCCGCCAACGACCCGCGCTGGCAGTCGATGCTGAAGGGCGAGTGGAACGTCCACGAGGAGACCCCCGAGGAGTTCCGCGGTCGCGTGGTCGACGGCGTGGAGGACCTGATCGCCAAGCACTCGGGCGACAAGATCGCGATCGTGTGCCACGGCGGCGTGATCAACGGCTACCTCACCCACATCCTCGGGCTCGACACCGCGGCGAACGGCTTCCAGCAGGGGTTCTTCTACCCCAACTACACCTCCATCCACCGTGTCGCCGCGGCGCGCAGCGGGGAGCGGTCGGTCGTCACGATCAACGAGACGTCGTTCCTGCGCAACACCGGCCTGCCGATGGGTCTGTTCCAGAAGGGCTGAGTCGCACATGGGCACCCTCGACGACCTGATCGGCTACCTCGACGATTCACGGTCGCCGTGGCACGCGGCGGGCTCCACCGCTGCGGCGTTGCTCACCGCCGGATTCGAGCCGCTCGCGCTCGGCGACGACTGGACGGAGCTCCCGGCGGCCGGGTTCGTCGCGTCGGGTGCCTCGGTGGTGGCGTTCCGCACGGCAGGTGTCGACGGTGCCGGAGCGGCGCCGTTCCGTATCGTCGGCGCCCACACCGACTCGCCGTGCCTGCGCATCAAGCCGCGACCCGACGTCGGCCAGCTCGGCTGGAAGCAGCTCGCCGTCGAGGTGTACGGCGGGGTGCTGCTCAACTCGTGGCTCGACCGCGACCTCGGCATCGCCGGCCGGGTCGTGCTGCGCGACGGCTCGGTCGCCGACGTCACCATCGACGACGCCGTCTGCCGCATCCCGCAGCTCGCCATCCACCTCGATCGCGACGTGAACGACAAGGGCCTCGTGCTCGACAAGCAGCAGCACCTGACCCCCGTGTGGGGATCGGGCACCGCGCGCCAGGGCGAGTTCCGCGAGTGGTTGGCCGCGCAGATCGAGGTGGCCGCAGGTGACGTGGCCTGGTGGGAGCTGTGCCTGTTCGACCGCACACCCGCCTCCGTGCTCGGCGCCGATTCGTCGTTGCTGGCGGCCGGCCGGCTCGACAACCAGTTGTCGTGCTGGGCGGCCACCGACGCGATCGCCACCAGCGCTGCCGCCGCCGACCACCATCAGGTGATCGCGCTGTTCGACCACGAGGAGGTCGGCAGCGAGAGCACCACCGGTGCGGCCGGTCCGCTGCTCGAGCAGGTGCTCGAGCGGATGTCGCTCGCGCGGGGCGCGAGCCGCTCGGCGCACCTGGCGGCGCTCGCCCGCTCGGCGTGCCTGTCGGCCGACAACGCGCACGCCGTGCACCCCAACTACCCCGAGCGTCACGAACCGGGTCACCGCCCGATCGTGAACCAGGGCCCGGCGCTGAAGATCAACTCGAACCAGCGCTACGCCACCAGCGCCGGCACCGCTGCGTCGTTCCAGCGGGCGTGCGAGGCGGCGGGCGTGCCGTGGCAGGTGTTCGTGAGCCGCAACAACATGCCGTGCGGCTCGACGATCGGCCCGATCACCGCCACTCGCCTCGGCATCGACACGGTCGACGTCGGCATCCCGCAGCTCTCGATGCACTCGGCCCGCGAGCTGTGCGGGGTGGACGACCCGATCCACCTCGCCGCAGCCGCGACCGCCTGGCTGGCCGGCGCCTGACGAACCCGTTCGAGGGAGCGCACGGGTCGACGGCTCAGAGCTTGGAGCTGGCGTCGTCGTAGAGGCGCTGGAGCTCGGCGTGCAGCACGTGGCTCAGCTCGCGCACGGACTGACGCTGGGCCTTGCCGCTCTCGCCCACCGGCACCTGGATCGGCGGCCCCACCTTCACGTACACCTTGCGGGGGAAGATGAACTTCGCCCCCTTCGGCATCGCCCGTTCGCTCCCGGCGATGCCCACCGGGATGATCGGTACCCCGGCCTTCACGGCGATGTAGGTGGCGCCGTCGAACAGCGGCTGGACGACGTGACCGCTCTTGCGCTCGCCTTCGGGGAACAGCACGAGCGGCTCGCCGCCCTCGAGCACGTCGATGCAGCGCTTGAGCGCTTCGCGGTCGGCCGAGCCACGCGTGACGGGGAAGCCGCCGAGGGCCGACAGCAGGCGACCGAAGTGGCGGTTCTTCCAGTACTTGTCGGCGCCCATGAACCGCATCCGGCGACGGGTGACACCCGACGAGATCGGCGTGTCGAGGATGCTGCGGTGCACCGGGGCGAGCAGGAACGGCCCCTCCGCCGGGATGTGCTCGCGACCCTCGACGGTCATCCGGCACCAGATGCGGCAGAACGACACGACGATCGAACGAACGGTCTGGTACGCGACGCGGTCGAGACGATTGTTCCCGGCCAGCTCGGTGTCGATCC
>Ga0315901_10003774_pt1 | contig 19373 bp, 14 predicted proteins | sample LakEriMetagenome_10_FD_203761 | JGI IMG/M metagenome (GOLD analysis project Ga0315901, IMG submission 203761) | Freshwater fungal communities from buoy surface, Lake Erie, Ohio, United States - Buoy 2 MA116 | ecosystem: Environmental > Aquatic > Freshwater > Lake | place: USA: Lake Erie, Ohio... | reverse complement strand
ACAGGGTTGAATGGCACGATTTTTTTGATCTTGTTGGATTGCACATGACCAATAAAATGCCAACGAATTTCTTTCAGATCGGATAATTCATCTGCCTTTTTTAGAAATTCTTGGGCATAGCTTTCGCCGAAATCACGCACACCAAGCGCATAGGCATGACGAATGGCCTCGGTCGTTTGTCCCTTGCTGACAGCGACAAGTGTAACCTCCTGCGCTTTGTGATGCTGGCCGATCAGCGCGGTTGCCATCCGTGAGCGCAGGATTGCGAGTCTTTGTTCGATGGTGGCGTGAGCTGCATCAGGCATGGGATGCTCACATTTCGTCACGATGCGGAACCCACTGCCGCAAAGAGACAACCACTTGCGCCATCGGAAGTCCCACGACATTCGTGTAACTGCCTTCAATGGATTCAACGAACGTGAGAGCGTGTCCCTGGATGCCGTAGGAACCTGCTTTGTCAAAGGGTTCTCCGGTGGCAATATAGCGCTCAACTTCGTCTGCAGAGAGAGGACGAAACAAAACTTGGGTTTGAACGGTGCGGCACTCGAGAATGTCACCCGTTGTGCCACTACAGAGTGCATATCCGGTCATGACCCTGTGTGTTCGACCCGAGAGTTTTTCAAGCATGCGCTTTGCATCGAGGGCGTCAGAGGGCTTTTCAAGAACTTCATTGTCATAAGCCACAACAATTGTGTCAGCAGCAAGAACCAGTGCTTTTGCGACGGCGACCGGCTGAGTGCTGCACACCGACAACGCTTTTTCCCGAGCATTTCTTTGAACGTAGTCCTCAGGTTTTTCACCGCTACGTCTTTTTTCCTCAATGTTAGAGACAAGGACGTCATGAGACCAACCCGCTTGGTTCAAAAGATCACGTCGGCGCGGTGAAGCACTCGCAAGAATTATTTTTTCAAACATCATCGAAAATCTCCTCCCGCAGCTTTTGCTTACACTGAGACCTCAGTCAAGCAAAGACCTAGGCAGAAACTCACCGGCTGACAAAATTTTTGCCAGATCGGCGAATGATAACCGGATGCCTGAGCAACAAAAGCCTAAATTAAACGCAGGAGCTGGAGGCTTATGGAATTAAATCCCGACATACTGACAGAACTCAGGGCGGAAGCCGTTGAGTTGGTTGAGCGTCTCTCTCAGAGACTCATGCTTCTGCACGTCAGTGTGGATCAAAAGTCTGCTGTTGAGCGGGATGATATCGATGATCTCTTTAGAACGTTGCACTCTCTGAAGGGCTTGTCGGAGATTGCCGGACAAACACAATTGGTGTCCGCATTGCACGTCATGGAAGATCGACTCTCGCAAGTGCGTGAGGGACTATCTAAACTAGAGCCCACGGATTTGGACTGTCTTTCTGAAGCACAGGCGCTTCTTGAAAAGGTCTTTTCTGTCGACTTTCCTTCTGGCATCAGTCCCTTTCTCGTGTCCCTTGAGGCATGTGCACAGAAGTTCTTCAAGGGAGATTTGGAAGTTGAAAGCAAGTCGAGTGCTCCTGAGACATTAAGCACAGAGAGCCAAAATGAGACCCTATCGCTCTTAGATTCTTTGACGGACGAGGAGAGTACACGGTGGGAAAAAGCCCTCAGCCGGCCAGAATATTTATATGTCATTGATGCTCTTCAAAATGAGGAAAATCTTAGATCACAAATCGTTTCGATGGGGGAAGTCGTCTTTGAGCGCAAGACAGACAGACTCACGCGGATCGTCTTTGCAACCGACTTGGAGCAGTCTCTTGTTGAGGCAGTTGTCGAGACAACTGTCGTGCCAGTCCTCAAGGAACAAAAATCTCTTGCTGGTTTGTTGGGATCGGAACAAGGCGAACAGACAACGCCTGAGAGTCTTCTGCAGCCTGTGACTGATGGCACTGAGCGGACAAAAGTCAATGAAGGCCAGAGTGAAGAAGCAGATCCGGAAATGGTCAAGGATTTCTTGAATAATGCGGGTGAACTTCTCGAGTCGCTCACGCAATCGCTCTTGGAGCTGGAAAGCAAGCCGTCTGATCAAACTGCGATAGAAGCTATTTTTCGCGCTGCCCACACAATCAAAGGGACATCAGGGATGCTTGGTTTCTCAACGATTGAGAAACTCTGCCACGTTTTGGAAAACACATTTGATAGGATTCGCAAGGGCCAATTGAAGGCCACACCTTTGTTGATTGATCAGTTGCTGGTGGGATGGGTTCTCGTTCGAGAATTATTTAACAGGCTCGAGCAAGGGCAGCCAGCAGAGATTCCCCTTGAGGGCTATTTTGAGAAACTATCATCGGCAGAAAAGGGTCTCCAGAGCGAGTCTGAAATTGCCGGCGAGACCCCCGCAGCGTCGGCGGGCTCCGCAGTCACTGAAAAAGTGCAGCGTGCTGAGCCGAATGCAACATTGCGCGTCGACTTGAAGCGTCTCGACAGCTTGGTGAATTTGGTCGGTGAACTGGTGATTGATCGCACCCGATTTGCACAAATTGAGGAAGCATTGCGTACAGGCGGTTCAGGGGCAGATCTGAGTCATCAAATGGCCGAGACTCTGCTTCTTTTTGGACGCCACATGAATGAAGTTCAGAATATCATCATGAAAGTCCGAATGGTCCCCGTTGGGCAGGTTTTCTTTAAGTTCAACCGTGTGGTCCGGGATCTGGCTCGTCAGATTGGTAAAGAAGTTGATTTATTGATTGAAGGTGGTGATACCGAGTTAGATAAGACGCTGGTCGAAGACATCGGTGATCCTCTGGTGCACTTGATTCGCAACAGCGTTGATCATGGGATTGAAAACCCTGCCGAGCGAAAGGCAGCAGGAAAGCCGCCGAAGGGCTTGATTCGTATATCAGCAAAACAACAGGGCAACATGATTGTGATTGTTGTTTCCGATGATGGAAAAGGTTTGAATGCTGAAAAAATTCGGGCCAAAGCGATTAAGAATGGTCTCATAGGTGAGAATGATCATTTGTCTCCGCAAGAATTGTATCACTTGATTTTTGAACCTGGTTTTTCGACAGCAGAAAAGGTGACTAATATTTCCGGCCGTGGTGTTGGAATGGATGTTGTCAGGAAAAATATTCAAAAACTAAAGGGTCTAATCGAACTTGATTCGACCTTCGGGCAGGGCACGAAAACAATCATTAAGCTGCCTATCACTCTGGCCATCGTGCCGAGCCTGATGGTCGAGGCAAGTGGAGAGGTTCTTGCCATTCCTTTGGTCAACGTCATCGAAAGTATTCGCATGGATCCTGCAGATATCCAGCAAATGGGAACGTCCCGTTTTGTTCGAATCAGAGAGCATGTGATGCCGATTGTTAGTTTTTCTGAAGTGCTTGGATTCGACAATATTCAGAGTGATTTTTGGTACAGGACCGAGAATCGTTCCGTGACTCTCAAGCGAAGGCGGGAGCGCATTGTCTTTGTTGTCATTGGGATTGGGCACGAACGCATTGGACTTGTCGTTGACAGACTGATTGGGCAACAGGACATTGTTATTAAATCGCTGGGAGCGTTACTTCGCAATCAGTCCGGCTTGGCGGGTGGCTGTGTGTTGGGTGATGGTCGCATTGCTCTGGTGTTGGATGTTCTTGATGTCTTTGGTCAGGACGCAGCGCAACGGGGGAAGTATGCTCGAAGAGCTTCGTAAAAAATTGGAGCTTCAGTGTGTTCCTGCCAAGGTGGAAGAGCCCCCCCTGCTTCATCAAGGAACTCAGTTTCTTGTCTTTCGGACTGGCGAACAAGAAGTTCTCATATCCTCCGCCGATGTGCGTGAAATTATTTTGCCGCCACCAATTGCTTTCTTGCCTCGTAGTCGGTCTGAACTTGAGGGTGTGGTCGCTCTGCGGGGAGAGATTATTCCGGTTGTGAATCTTCGTCGGATGATGGGATTTGCTAGGGGTGGGCTCAGTGCATCGACACGGGTTTTGATTGTCAGACCTAAGGAGCATGAATTCGGACTCATCGTCGATGAGATCCGTGAATTTCTTTGGCTAGATGAAAATCAGATTGAAGCAATTCCACAAGGATATCTGCCTAATGAATTTCGTGTTGTCTCCGGTCTGGCGAAGACCCCATCTTTGGTTCGTCCGGTGCTGGACGTGAAGCGGATTTTGGCGATTGTTTTTTCAAACGGAGAAGGCGATGAGAAAAATCTCATGCAGTCTGCTTCCTGAGCGGGCATTTTTTTTAAAATCTGCGACTCTGTTTTTTGTCTGCCTGACGGCGGTCTGTTTTGTGTCTTGCGTTCCGCGAACGGTTTCAACAACAAAAATTAAGGTTCTGAGTTTGAGTCCCGAGGATTATATTGGTTCTCGCATTCATTTGAGTGGCCGGCTGCAGGGTATAGGTCCGGGAGAATCGTACGTTATTGTTGAAGATGACACGGGTTTGATTTTGGTAGGCACCGAGCAGCTGACGGAAAAAATCGGATGTGAACGGGGTTCGAAAATCGAATTGATCGGGAGCTTGCGCCGCTTGAAAAGTCTTCCCCATCCTTACTTTTCAATGGATACTTTGTTAGACTGCAGTCCTTAAGTAACTTTTGTACAAGGCTAAATCATGAAGCGTTTGAGTATGTGGGCAGTCTGCCTTGGGCTTCTCACGGCTTGTCACTACTTAAAAATCTTAAATAAGCAGACCCTGACTTTGGATGCACCAAGCGAGGTTGAGCTCGTTCTGTATAAACAAATCGGTAAGAATGGCCGAAAGGTCATGAATCCGATTGGACTCATCCGCGGGGGTGAGTCGATGGATTTGGATGCGGGTGATTATCTGCTGGCTAACGAGTGTTCCGGATATGAATTTAAACAAACTCTCGGCCGGCCCATTAAAATTCCCGTGCGGCGTTTAAAGCTTGAATTGCATGGCGATTTGGCAGCTGCAGGCAGTCATATGCGTCCCATTGAGCAGGCCGAGACATCTGCTGACTCTGAGTCATCGGAAAAATTGCTAACCACTCCTCAGGAAGAAATCTCAAAAAAATCCGATGCACCTGAGGCAGCTGACTCGTTGCAGCAAGTGCAACAGTCTGATTCCCCAAACGTGGTCCATCCGACAGCCAGAGTTCATACCATGTGCACGGATCCACTTGATATGCAGAAAAATCAATGGTTGCAGCGCCGTGAATTCGACATTCTACCGGGCACAACTGAAATACGAATTGGCGGTCGCGTTGTTAAGTTTGAGAATCAAGGAGAAATTAACGATCCTATTCGACTCGACCTTTATCCGGTGGCAATTAATTCACAATTCCCAGACATTCATGCTCGGTTTTATCTGTCGCCCGAAGAAAAGGAATCGAAAAACGAATTGAGTGCCGTCAGCCTCGAGGCCAATACTCCGACGTGGCTGCTTCCGGGAGATTATACTATTGAAGTGAACGGTACACGCAGGAAAGTGACCGTCGAGCGAGGAGCCCGAACGGATATTGCCGTTGGAGTTCTGCGCATCCATATGCCGCCGTCGTTTCCTTTGGAAGAACGATTGAAACTCGGGGGACAGCCGGTTTTTGTATACATAGATTCAGGTGCGTTGCTAAACCTCGATACCGACTATCTGGTTTTTCCCGGAACTTATACTGTTTCAATCGAAGGGACCGAAGTTCAGGAAGAAGTGCAGGTCAACGGTGGTGAAAAAACAGTGATTCGCACCTTTGCTGCGCGGGTCGATGTTCCACCTTGTTCTGAGCAACTCAAGACGTGCAAAAGCGCTCCGCGAATTACGATTCACCGCGATCAAAAGCCCTATCCGTTGATGATTGTTGAGCCGCGTGTTCCCTTTCTTTTGCTTGATGGTAATTATGAATATGGTGTCGAGGGTTTGCGTGGAATCAAGAAGAGCTTACAAAAAAGATCAGAGGATCTGGCCGGTGAACCTTTGGCTCGTGTTCGGTTGAAGTGGGATGTCCGGCAGTCACAAGGACGCAGCCGCACGGATCTCGTGCGCATCGAGAGCCGCGGCCAAAATACCTTTGGCAGGTCTTTAGATTTATTGTTTCACAAGCCTGATGAAGTTTATGTTCCGGCGGGGCATTATGAGCTGACGTATTTTGTCGGCGATCCATCATTGGAGAGGAGTAAATCTCGTCAGACTTTGCATTTGGAACCGGGTCAAACAAGGGACGTTGTGATTCCACTTTACGTCGAAAAAGCTGCTCGTTCTGAAGATTCTCCGATCACAAGTCCTGCGGGCCGTTCTCAGGGCGGAGTGGCTGAAAAACCACAGCTCACGGATAAATTGGAGCAAAATAAAAAGCCCAAAGAAAAGCACTCTCAAGAAAATGCCCCCATGAGCTTGCCTCGCGCCCTCACTCCGCTGCGACGCTAATCACGCTTCGCATGAGCGTTGGGAGACGTTCAAACTTTTTGCTACAAACAGAACAAGGTGCGCCAGCGCTTAAGGGACCGGTTTGACCGGAGCTTGTAACGATTTCGAGGTCTCAATTTGAGGCACGAGTTCTGTAAAACCAAGGCCGTCCACAGGCTGCTCCTGCTGATTGGGTTTTAGAGGAGCCGCAAACCAGCGTGCGGACGTGCTTCCTTCCCAATAGACGCGCGATGAAGTGGGGCCCTGATTCGCCATCTCTTGCTCAGGAAATGCGGCCTGTGTTTCAACCCGTTCGCGGCGTTTGGTGAGAGGGTTGGTAAATGAAATTGAGAATGCCTGAGGGTAACAGCGCCCCGAGGTGAGGCATTTTGTATTCTTTGGGTCGATTTGAACATCTTTGAGTGCAATTGACTGAGCTGTGCTTTGATCCCAAAGTTCTCCCGCAGGCTGATAATCGGATTTATGAGAAGAAATTTGATAAAACATCAGAGCTTTTTTGTTTGAAAAAGATAAGCCAAACCATTTCCAGCCGACGTCTAGCACATTCTCCACATGAATTTCGTGGTCAAACCAGAGCTGACCGCATAATTGTTCGCTGACGGATTGCACACGGACGCCACGAACCAGCACGAAGGGCACGCTATAATAAAAATTTCCAGTATCTGGTGTCTTTTGAAGATAGCCATTGCGTCCATGAAACCAAAGTCCATTTTTAGGAACATCGAGCTGAAGGATGAATTCACTGCCTTTGACATCGAATCGAAGATCCCACTTAAGCGCGCGCTCAGTTGCACCGAGTTGTGACAATCGCCAGTGGCCCAGTCTGTTGTTGAGATAAAATTTTTCGGCTGATGCGATCGGTGAATAGCCACCTGTCTGACTCAGCCGTGAGTAAACTTCAGAGGAACTGTGTTTTTTCTCTGAGAGGTCCACTTGCGCAGCATGGGCTAAAAATCCCTTTTGGGAATTTTTGTCGCTCAGAAAAAACGTGGCCTGAATCGCGAGTTCTGGCGCTCGTTTTTTCTTGTATGCCAAAACATCGTCTAATGTTTCACAAGAGCTGTCGGATGAGACTTTCCAAAGATGGCCCGTGAGATACCACCACTCCAGCGAGGTCGGCGAACGTGAGCCGTGAAGGTGCTGAACTTCAACACTGTGTTTGAGTTCGCGAATTAGGTCATCACTCAAGGGCATAATAATTCTTCCTGTCTCTGACAAATCGAGGCTCATTGGTCTTCCGGTCAATTAATCTTGAGCCAACGACTGGGCCGAAAGTCTCTTAACCAGACTCCGTGATTGCAGCTGACCGCTCAGATAGCCGGAAAAGCCAGCGACGGTCAAAAGCAAAACCGGCAAATGCCATGGAATAGCAAGAGTCAACGAATAACCAAATGAATAGTAATTAACGGCATAAACTAAAACAGCAGAGAGCACCAAGCCACCTGCAATCGAGACAAAACCGGCGATCAGGGCCATGACAGCCGACCAAAAAGCAAATCTTCTGCGTATCTCATGAGCGGTCATACCCAATGCCCATTGAATATTCCAATCACGCTGCCGTAATAGAATTTGCATATTCAGGCTGCTGAGTGTCGCGATAATAGCGATGACGCCGCACAATAAATAAAGTGCATCGGTGACGCGGAACGTCTTGTCAAATGTTTCAAGAATGCGGCCTTGGAGTTCTTTCAGCGTCTCAATTCCAACTGCACCATCTGAATCTTGAATGTATTTTTGAACATCGGAGACGATCGACGTCTGCTGCGGATATTTCCGATGTTCTTCAGACGAAAAATAGATGTTTGCAAAACTAGGGCGTAGGGTCTCGCCTGTCAGCCGATAAAAAACTCCTACATCGGTGAGGATGACCCCCTGATCACTGCCAAAATCCTGATAGATTCCGACTGTCCGAAAACAGATTCGATGTGACTGAATGACAGGACAAAGAATTGTCCCGACAGTGTTTTTTAAGTTAAAATGGACACTAAGTGGCTCAGATATGTATGCAAGACAAGGGGACTCGAAGGTTCCTTTGCATGTTTGTGCGTTCGTTGCAATCTGTTGAGCGATCGATGATTGCTCAGCTTTATTGGTCTTTTCAGGGAGCAATAAACGCAGTGGAGAGATTTTCGCTTGTTCAGACATACGTGCATTTGCAAAAATCACTGGTTTATAATTTTTTTTGTCGGGCAATAACAGCTCGGCTGCAGTGACCGACAACGTGTCGACAGCCAGAATCTCACTGGGTGATCCTGCTTTGAGTTTTTCAAGCAAAGGTTCGGGAAGAGTGGAGCCCACACCAATCGAGCGGATCCAAACGTCTGCTCGCAAAACTGTTTGCGCCCAATCAGCAACTGTCTGACGAAAACTTTCGGCCATCCCTTTGACACCAAAGGTCAGCGTGAACGTCAGAGTGAGAACCTGCACAACAACAGAGGCCTGCGGTGGCAAATAAATCCGAAGGTCTTTTGGCCAGTGAAATTTGGAGTTCGGACGCAGACGGCTTACATGATAAAGACTATGCACAAAGATTTGTGAAAATAATGCAGAGATAATTAACAGACATAAACAGGCGGCCAGTGCTGTAATAGGAATTCGGTTCCAGAGCACTGGCCAGCGGAGCAGTCCTGCACAGAGAAGGGATATTACAAGCGTCAAGGAGAGGGCTTGGCGGATCGATAAGCCTGACTCATGAGATTCAAAACTGCCGTCACGCATCACGTGGGCAACAGGAAGCTTCCGTATTTTGCTAATAGGATGAAGAGCACCCAAAAAACAGGCTGTAAAGCCGAGAAAGAAACCATAAAAAAGCTCTTGGGTCTGCCATTGAAATTGCGAAGCGTCAACGAGTGAATCATACAGTCCTTGGACGGTCGACGATGTCACCCACGAGAGAGCATACCCAGCAACAAGTCCCAAGAAAATGCCAAGTGCACTTGAAAAAAATCCAAGAGCAGCCGCCAAAGAGAGTAAAACAGCGGTCTGACGGTTCTGTGAAATTCCCAATGCAGACATCGTCGCGAGAGTTTTGCTCTGGCGAGCGATCAGCATCGAAAAAATATGGTGAACCATGGCAAATCCAATAAACAGTGCAATGAAACCCATAAGCTGTAAGTTGACTCGAAAGCTGCGTGTGACATCTTGAAGCCTTTGGATTCTTTTATCGTCCGCATCGAGTTCAATTCCCGGGATTTGCGTTGCCATTTGAAGAAGTTCTTGGAAGCGTGTCTTTTTTTCGGGAGTGTCGATATTAAAAAAAACTTTGACGGGCGCATTTTTGATTTGATTGCTGAAATGCCTCTGCAGAGCATCGTCTTTCGCAATAGCAGTCTCATCAAAGAGCGCAATATTGCAATTCAATGCTGCTTTTGATTGAGATGGATCAAGTTGCTTGAGTGCCACTGGAAATATCATTCCGCCTATTTGAATACGCTTCAGAGTGGCAAATTCATCTTGGCATTGGTCAGTCGTAGGGGATGAATGCTCACCTACCCAAGGCACGATCAGTTGCAAAGAGGCTGTGCGCTCGCCAAAAAAATGAGTCCTTACGGCTTGAGCCTCAAGAACACTAAAAATACGTGGTTTAAGATCATATCTGAGTGCGTGTTCGCGAATAAAAAGAAGGGCCTGTGAGCCTTTGGCTTGAATCGGTTCCGACCAATTTTTGTCTTGAGGCAGCGGAAGAGTTGATCGGAGTGTTTGTGTCGCACTCTCGGTTCCAAGCCTGATTCCCAGAGCCAGAGCAACGCCGAGTGAAACAGTCACTCCGGCAAAGATGAATAGCCTTTTTTGCGTTTCAAGGACTCTGAAAAAAAGTGCTTTCCAAAGCAAAAATGAATGGACTGACTTCATGCAATCACGCGGCCGTCAGACAATTTGATAATTCGTTGTGCCCGCTGAGCGGCCTGAAAATCGTGGGTGACAAGTAGTAGAGTGAATTGCCTTTCTTTTTGCTCGCGAAAAAGAAGATCAAGAACCAGCGCGCCTGTTTTGGAATCAAGGTTTCCCGTTGGTTCATCGGCAAGAATGAGTGCCGGCTCGGCAATCAGGGCGCGCGCTAAGGCAACCCGTGCTTGCATACCACCACTTAATTGTGACGGAAACTTATGGACAGCATCGCTGAGTCCCAGCTCTTCAAGAAGAAGAAGTGCAGAACGAATAATTGCGTCAGCGTGACGTTTTTTTTGTTCCATGGCGACGAAGACACAATTTTCAAGTGCTGTGAGCGTTGGGAGAAGATGAAAAGACTGATAGACGTAAGAAATATTGTTGAGTCTATAATTTTCTCGCTGCTGGGCTGATAAAGTATTGATTTCAGTTGACCCGAGCAGGATTTTACCCTGCGAGGGCAATTCGAGGCCTGAAATTAAATTCAAGAGCGTGCTCTTGCCGCTGCCGCTGGGTCCCATCAAGGCAACCGATTCTCCAGCTTGAACATCAAGAGATAGTTTTTTAATCACAGAGTCTTCAGATGTGCTCCCGTTGGCTGAGAAGGAATCAGTCCCTGTGAATGACTTACTGACCTCTTTGAGGCACACGGACGTCATTAGTTGATGAGCTCCACTGTCACGGTGGCTGGTAAACTTGCAGGGGAGACACCGTCGGCCAGTGTCATAGACAAGGTCATCAATGCGGGATTGTCCGACCATGGAAAACTCCATTGCGGATAAAACGAACTGTCAAAGCGTTTTTCGACGGTCCCTCGGACAAAATTATCAGACGTCGGGTCAAAAGAGACAGACCTGTTACCGGCTTTAAGTTCCTTCATTGCAATCGAAGATGTTGATGCCTTCGATTGGGCAGCCACATTGATCTGAGCGCGCCCGGATGTTTCATTTGTCTTTTTTTGGCACTCAGAGGGAATCGTTCCCGTATATGAAACAATTGATTCTCCGGACAGGTAAGCTCCCGTGAAGTTTTGTGTCGCTGGCGTTAATTGGACTTCGCAGAGCGTCTTTACGTCATCCTCATTGTCTGAAGATGAAGCTCCGCAAGAAAGCAGGAATATCGATGCTCCTACGGTCAAAAGACCCGTCCTTAGCCTGTGAGAGGAGCGGGTGGGGCGTGGAAAAGTGCTGCGTCTGGAATTATTCTCGACGGACGAATTCAAGGGAGTCTCCAGTCTTGCTAATTATTATCTGGATCGTTTGTCCTTCCGTAAACGATCCGTCCAGAATTTTCAAACTGAGCGGGACCTCGACCTGTTCCTGAATAGCGCGGCGGAGTGGACGCGCGCCAAACTGAGGATCCCAGCCGGCCTTGGCGAGAGCGCCGACGACTGTATCGTCGTAGATCACCTTCAATTGCTGAGCCAGTAGTTTCTTTTCGAGGAACTTTAGCTGGATGCGGACGATGTCCTGTATAACGGCTTGGCTCAGGGGGTTGAACACAACCACTTCATCGATGCGGTTGATGAGTTCAGGCCGCAAATATTTGAGGAGTTCGCCCATCAGCATCTTTTTCATTTGCTCAGGGGGCATCTGGCCGCCCTGTTGAAGAATCTCAAGCGCACCGATATTGCTGGTCATGATGACCGCGCAATTTTGGAAATTCACAGTTCTGCCATGACTGTCGGTCAGCCTTCCATCATCCAGCATTTGCAGGAGGACGTTCAGCACTTTTGGATGTGCCTTTTCGATTTCATCGAGCAGGACCACTGAATACGGTTTGCGCCTAACAGCCTCGGTCAGTTGACCACCTTCTTCAAAGCCTACATATCCGGGAGGAGCACCAATCAAACGCGCGACCGTGTGTTCTTCCATGAATTCAGACATATCAAGGCGGATCATTGCTTTTTCAGAATCAAATAGATTACGGGCAAGTGTCTTTGCGGTTTCAGTTTTACCGACACCTGTGGGTCCCAAAAAGAGGAATGAACCCATCGGACGATTTGGATCTTTCAAGCCGCTGCGCGATAATCGGATTGCGTTCGCCACAGCCCGTAAAGCGTGATCCTGACCCACGACATTGCGTCGTAATTCATCTTCAATGTGCAGAAGCTTTTCTCGTTCGGCCGAGAATAATTTGCTGACGGGAATGCCTGTCCAATGGCTGACGACTGCAGCGATGTCTTCACTGTCTACTTCTTCTTTTAGAAATATTGCATCTTCGTTGTTGTTGCGTCCGTTTGTTGATGAATCGGAAGCTGTTGAAGTGGTCTTAGATTTTTCATTGCGGAGTTGCCGCTGTTCAGCAGATGTTGTCATCTCCAGCAGCTTTTTTTCTAATGCCGGAAGTTCACCGAATTTAATTTCCGAGGCCTTGGCATATTCTGCCTGTCGTTCGAGCTGATCCATTTTCAGACGCAATTGTTCGATTTGCATCTTGATTACATTGACTTGGCTCACGTTGGATTTCGCAGCTGTCCATCGCATTCGCATTTGTGCAGCTTTTTGTTCCAGTTCGCGAATTTGATTCTGGATTCCTTCGCGCTGAGTCACTGCGTTTTTTTCTGTTTCCTTTGCGAGCGCAGCAAGCTCAATTTTCAGCTGCGAGATCTTCCTTTCAGTCGTGTCGACAGCTTCTGGCACACTATCGAGTTGAATTTTCAGACGGCTTGCTGCCTCATCGATCAGATCGATGGCTTTATCAGGAAGAAATCGATCTTGGATATAGCGGTCTGACAAGCTTGCGGCCGCTGCAAGGGCCGCATCGCGAATGCGAACGCCATGATGGATTTCATATTTTTCCTTTAAACCGCGAAGAATTGTCAGCGTGTCCTCGACGCTGGGAGGTACAACTAAGACAGGTTGAAAGCGGCGCTCCAGAGCCGGATCTTTTTCAATCAGACGATATTCATCCAGCGTTGTTGCGCCGATGCAGCGAAGCTCACCGCGTGCGAGCGCGGGCTTGAGCATATTGCCTGCGTCCATGGCACCTTCGGCCCCACCGGCTTTAACGATGGTATGAATTTCGTCGATAAAAAGAATAATTTGTCCTGCGGATTCCTGAACGGTTTTCAAAACGGCCTTTAAGCGTTCTTCAAACTCTCCCCGAAATTTTGCGCCTGCAATGAGTGCCGCAACATCCAGCGCGACCAAAGTTCTATTCTTGAGGGTTTCCGGAACATCGCCACGAACGATGCGCTGCGCAAGTCCTTCGGCAATGGCGGTTTTGCCAACGCCGGGCTCGCCAATCAGAACGGGGTTATTTTTTGTGCGTCGGGAGAGTATCTGCACAACGCGCCGCACTTCAGAGTCACGGCCGATGACAGGATCGAGTTTGTTTTCTTGTGCCAGTTTTGTTAAATCGCGACCATATTTCTCAAGCACACCCAATTTAGCTTCTGGGTTCGGGTCAGTGACTCGGTTTGTGCCTCTTATCTTTAGTGTTGCTTTTTTTAGAGTTTCAGTGTCGAGATTCTGCTTTTGAAATGCTTTGGCAACAGAAACTTGCTTGGACTTGGGTGCTGCCAAAACGAAATGTTCAATCGAAAGAAATTCATCTTTCAAATCTCGGCGGACTGCGTTGGCATCATCCATGAACTGGTTAAAAAAGCTTCCAATCGAGGGCTCTCCACGTCCCGAGGTGATCGTAGGAAGTGCGTCAACTGCGGCTCGGAGATCGGCGGCAAGGGATTGACGGACGGTTGGCATCTCGCGCATCAGCAGCTGAATAAACTCTTCATTTAAGTCGAGAGCCGAGAGCAAAACATGGGCAGGCGTCAGTTCGGGATTGCCTTTATCGCGCGCCAAAGTGGCTGCGTGTGCAAGAACCTGCTGTGAGCGTTCGGTAAGATTCTGCATGGTCTTGTCCCTCCGGTCAAAAGTCGGCACGGCGTCCTTATGAGACAGTCTGTGTTCGCTTTGAAGCCTGTCAAGGGATGGGTCACTCTAAAGACACACTGACGGAGAGTGACAATCTCAAGCCGATTGGAGTATCCTCCCGCGGTTCCATTGGAGTTGTGATTATCAATGTTTGCCCAATTCAAATTAATCTTTCGCATCGCCTTTCAATTCATGCGGCGAAGGAATTCGCGCGTCCCGTCATTTTCAGCCGCTGTGTCGGTAGTTGGTGTTTCGCTCGGGGTCGCAGCATTTTTGGTTGTGGTGACTGTTTTTAATTCCTTCGAAAAAGAGTTGAAGCATATTCTGCTCGCAGCGAATCCAAATGTTGTTGTGTATGCACTTCCGGGTGGAATTCCCGATGCAGCTGAGTTGGCTCGCAAGATTCAGGCGGAAAATTCTGCCGACATTGAGCGCGTCAGTCGTTTTCAATACTCCGAAGCGCTGTTGAGTTTTGGTCCACAGACTGCCACTGCAGTCATTCGCGGTATTGAAGGTCTTCATGCGTCGAGTGCAGCGGAGTTATCGCGTTTTGTTCAGCCGGCCCATGCCATGGATGCTATCAATGAATCAGTGTTGGGCGATGCGGGGGGAGACGAAACTGTGGGGGGGGTCGAAGAGACTGTGACGCCGGATTCCTCGTCACTGTCAGCCGAGTCCTCTGTGCTGCCGTCTTTGATCATCGGTAAAGGGTTGGCCCTGCGGCTTAATGCGCAGTTAGGTGATATTGTCACTCTCATCACAAGTTCGAACCCTGCAGGTCACTCATCCGCACATGGCGCCGAATCGTCGTCGCACTACCAGGAATTTCGAATTGCCGGAATTATGAATGTTGGGCTCGCTCAATACGATGACCGCATCGCTTTCTTAAATTTTGGTGACGGTGTTCGCTTGTTTGGTAGACCCGGGTGGGCGACAGGGCTTGAGATTCGTGTCAAGAATTCGCAGAAATCAATCGCTGTGGCCCGTCATCTGCGTTCGTCTTATCCTTATAAAATTCAGGCTTGGCAAGAGATTGACAAGAGCCTGTTTGAACAAATTGAGCGTGATGGTTTGGCCATAAAACTGATTGTGCTCATCATTGCTCTTGTGGCCGCTTTTAACATCATTGTGACATTGGGACTCAGTGTGCTCGACAGAGCCAAGCAAATCGCTATTTTACGCAGCACAGGCGCAACCCGAGGTTTCATCGTCAGGGTTTTTGTGGCTCAAGGGGCCGCTTTGGGTGCGGTCGGTGCCATCGTTGGTGTGATTCTTGGATTATTGGTTTTGAGGTTTTTCTCAGGATTTGAAATTGGTGATTTAAAAGCATTTTACTTTGTGGAAAAGATTCCTGTTGAGTATGATCCCGCTCTTATCTTTTTTGCGGTTATCGTAGCCATGGGATTGAGCTTGGTCAGTGCACTATATCCGGCCTATCGGGCAACCCGCGTATCACCGCTGGTGGGGTTGCGGCCGGGTGGAATGATAGGACATGAAAAATGAAGTTGAATGGATATGCAACGTTTGAATCGACTCAATCTCTAGGTGTGGTTGGAGAAAAACCAGGAGTTTTTCACGAGCGTCGTCGCCCGCTCTATGAACACGGTCCACTCGTCAGTTTAGTTGGATTTGGTTCTTATCGTATTGGGTTTCATCCCAGCCTTGCTTATCCGCATTGTCGTGAAGCACTCGAATACGCGCTCCGTCGGGGTGTTAATCTCGTTGATACGAGTACGAACTATGCCAATGGCCAGAGCGAGTTATTGATTGGTCAGACGTTGTCGGCACTGGTGAAAGGCGGGGATTTGCGGCGCGAGCAAATCGTTCTGGTTTCAAAGGCCGGTTATGTGCAAGGCAGCGTGCTTGAAATGATGCAGCAGCGAGAGCGCGAGGGGCAGTCATTTGCCCCCTTGTTCAAATTTGGCTCCGATCTTTGGTACTGTTTGGATCCTGACTTTCTTCTCGATCAACTTGATCGTTCGCTCAGCCGCTTGGGTGTTGAGTGTTTGGATGTTTTTCTGATTCATAATCCCGAGTACATGTTGAAGGCGTTTGAACATAATTCAATTCCTGTCGAAGATGCACGCAGAGAATTTTATGCGCAGATGCGCCGCTGCTTTGCAGCGTTGGAAAAGGCTGTCGAAAAAGGATTGATACGGGCTTATGGCGTCAGCTCCAATACTCTTGGGGCAACATCAGATGATCCGACGACCGTTTCATTGCAACGTCTCATGGAGGCCGCCCGAGATGTTGCCCATAATAACAGTTTTAAAGTGGTCCAGTGTCCGTTGAATTGGATTGAAGTGAATCCCATTGCCATTGAAGGGGCTGATGACGAAGATAACACCATGACGTTGGCAAAAAAACACGGTGTCGGCGTGCTGACCAATCGTCCATTCAATGCCATGAACGACGGAGGGTTGATTCGTTTGACGCGACCTGTGTTGCGTTCCGACGAAGCCCTTGATGACGCACAAAGGCAAGGTCTTTTGAACTGGACAAAATTATCGGATGATTTGGAGAAGCTCGCACGCGAATACATAACAACGGCTGGATATGATGATGCGCCATTGTCGCAGCTCGTGCTCTCTACGTTAATGTGGCAGCCGGGTGTGTCTGCCGTGCTGTGCGGCATGAGACGAATAGACTATGTTGTTGATGCCGAGCAGGCAGGAGCTCTGCCTCTGTTGCTGAATGCGGATCAAGTTATGGCACAAATTTATCAGGACTTGGAATTTCATCGAGAAGGGAGTCATTGACGATGGGAATTACCGAACAGTTTTTGAAGTTCGCCTTGCTGGGTGCCGAATGGGTCATGTATGTCCTCGTCCTCTGCAGCATTCTGAGTTTTACGGTTATTTTTGAACGGATTTTCTTCTTTTTGAAGATGCGCGGTGATTTTGGAATCTTTATAAAAGAGTTGACTGAAAGATTGAATTCCGAAGATCCCCTCGACAAAACAGCTGCATGGTGTGCAGGTCACAAGATGCTCGAAGCCAACGTTGCCGCTGTGGGACTTGAGCGTTTTAAAGATGGCCACAAAGCCATGGAAGACACGATGAATGCGACGATCATTGCGTCCAAGACCAAGCTTGACAAAGGGCTCACTCTTTTGGGTACGCTAGGGAATAACACGCCTTTTGTCGGTCTTTTTGGAACTGTCATTGGTATTATTCAGGCTTTTCATGCTCTATCAAATAATAATGCTTCGGGGCCCGAAGTTGTGATGGCCTCGATTTCAGAAGCCTTGGTTGCAACGGCTGTCGGGTTGATGGTGGCCATTCCGGCTGTGATCGCGTTTAACGTTTTGGCGCGTGCCGTAAAAACAAAAATGGCTAATAGCGAAACCGTTGCACGTATCGTGTTAAGCTATAATTCGCGTTCAACGTCGAAGTAAAAAAAGGAGTCCCCTTCATGGCCGGTGGTGCAAATCTGAATGACGATGATGTGATTTCAGATATCAACGTCACTCCGTTCGTTGATGTTGTTCTTGTCTTGCTGGTTATTTTCATGGTGACGGCGGGATTTATTGTCAACAAAGGACTCAAGATTCAATTGCCTCAGGCTGCAACTGCTGAGAAGCTCAGTCTGCAGCGTACCTTCAATGTGCTTCTGGCGACCAACGGCGACATTTTTCTTGATGGTAAGCCAATTTCTGTGGATGGCCTCAAGTCAACAGGTGCTGAAGCCAAAGCCAAAGGCGAAAAGGTCGTGGCGATGATCAGTGCGGATAAAGGTGTTGTTTACAGCACCGTCGTGGGAGTGATGGATGCCTTGCGTCAGGTTGGAATTTCTGATTTTGCCTTCCAGCTCGATGCTCTTCCGCCTGGTGCAGGGGCAGGGCGCACGACAATGCCCCCTCCTTCTTCTCCTCCATCAGCACCTCTCCAGCCGTAAGTTGGGTGGCAACGGAGAGGGTGTCATCTGAGCCGGCAGGAGGCCGACGTCGGCCAGTTAAAGCCATTCTGAGGAGAACTCCGAAATGTCAGACACACCGTCTCAAAACAAAGAGACTCAGCCGTCAGCAGCGGAGAGCGCTCAACGTCAAGGTACTGTGTGTGATGGTCTTTGGAAGCGCCCGATCCGTGGTCCGCAGCAGCCGGTCGCGCAGTCACCATCGATGTACTATTCTCAAGTCCGTTTGGCCGGTGTTTCGCAGATGGGCATCGAAACAGAAATGTTCGCTTATGACGCATCTAATCTGATTCCTTTGGGTCTTCCAGGGTCGATTTTTCATCCCAGCGAATTGTTGAAGCGGATGTCAGATAGTGTCCAAGATTCCAAATTGAAGGTAGACCCTGCCACGGGTGTGGTTGTTGGATTGTCGTTGCCTACGGGTGGAAATTTTAGCCTAGAACCCGGAGGACAGGTTGAATTTTCGTCTGCCCCGCGTTCAGATACAGCCGCTCTCGTCGAGGATGTTGTTGAAGGCTTGAGCGCATTACAAACCGCCGCTTGTGGTGACGTTGTTTTTTTGAGTCACGGAACAAATCCATTGGCACCTGCTGATATGCCGTTGCTTGTTCCCAAAGAACGTTATCAAATTCTGCGGCGCTATTTTCAGAGCGAAAAAAACGGCCGTGGCGTCGATATGATGGGACACACAGGTACTGTGCAGCCCAACATCGATATTCCCGGCGATGATTCAGACTGGGAAGATAGTGTGCGTTTGTGTTTTGCACTCACGCCGGCTGTTCAATACTTAACCCGAAACTCTTTTTATTTTGCAGGTCGTCGTTCTCAATTTTTGTCTGAACGCCAGCAGATTTGGAAACAGACGGATCTAACCCGGTCAGGGATTCCTGAAGGGATTGTTCAAGCGGATGATGTGGCTTGTCATTATGCAAATTGGGCACGCAGGGCCAATGTTTTTTTGGTGCGAGGTTTGCCTCTTGCAGAGCAGCCTGTGTGCGGTGAATTGACTTTCGAGCAGTATCTGCGGAAGGGGTACAAAGGAGTTGTGCCAACGCTCCAAGATTGGGAGCTTCACTTGGCAACGCTTTTTCCTGAGTTGCGATTGCGTGGATTTTTGGAAATTCGCAGTCTGGATGCGCAACCATTCGAGCATTTACTGGCGGGTGTGATTTTTTGGAAAGCGCTGCTTGCAGATCCTGATGTTCGGGCAGAGGCATGGAGTCTTGTGCGAAAAAATTTACCCTCTTCAGCTGAGCATGCGCTGGCGTCCTATCAAACACTGGGGCGAGAATTGCTGACGTTGGCTGCGGAGGCTCTGCGCAGACAAGCAGATGAACTCGGGGTTGCAGCGCTAAAAGCAGCCGCAGACTTTTGGTTGTTGAATTCAGGG
>Ga0315901_10003771_pt1 | contig 19382 bp, 25 predicted proteins | sample LakEriMetagenome_10_FD_203761 | JGI IMG/M metagenome (GOLD analysis project Ga0315901, IMG submission 203761) | Freshwater fungal communities from buoy surface, Lake Erie, Ohio, United States - Buoy 2 MA116 | ecosystem: Environmental > Aquatic > Freshwater > Lake | place: USA: Lake Erie, Ohio... | reverse complement strand
GTTTCTGTTCACCAGTTTTTGTATTCACTACGGGGTACGTTGGCATTGTTATAAATTCAAGATATTTTATTTAGATTGCTTAATCGATTCTGATTGATGGTTGAAGTGCTTGAATCTCTTCACATTTACAATCACCAGTAGGACACTTCCATTCAAGTGCTTCTGCAACAGTCGGAAATGCACAGATAAAAACTCTCTTACAAGCATTTGCAATATCCATATGCTCTTTCTGAGTTCCGTTTGCTGAACGGAGATTGATATAATGTATCCATGACCTGCAAGAACCGGTCATATAGATGCGTGTGGGCGTTGCTAAGGGCAATACAAACCTTGCACACTCTTTTGCCACACCTGCCTCTAACATGCGCTTGTAGAGGTTATTAGAGTGCGTAAAGAGATCAGCAATTTCTGATTGAAACTTCAACTTTACATAGTCACCAAGATCATCTGTAGAGTTCTGACGGTTCTTTGTATCTTGCTTACGAAGTTCTGGAATGGGAATATGCTCAGTAATCAGATTCGTATCAGCATAACGTTGCGAAAATTCTTGAAATGTAAACGAACGGTGGCGAAGTATCTGAGCTGCGATGCCACGATTCGTTTCAATCTCAAGAGTCATAGAAGACTGTTCAAACACAGACCAATGATTATGCTTAATACAATAAGCAAGCAACTTGGCATAGTTCTCGTTATCCTGATTAGCAGGATTAGAGACTCGTGCAATATATGCCATTGTTTTTTCTGCATCTGGCGTAACGCTAATAAGTTTTACGGTCATTTCTTTCCAAATCCTTTTGAGGTTTTTGCTTCAAGATCTGCGATTTCTTCCTTAACAACTCGCAGTTGTGCTTTCATTTCAATAATCTTTTCTGTTGTGTAGAGATGCTCTTGTTTTGTAAGTCTTTCAAGTAACTTAACAAGTTTCTTTGCTCTACTAATCCGCGTATCCATCATCATCTTCAAAGATTTCGTCATAGTCGTGGTGTAATCCTTTTTTTACTTCATCATAGTTAAGATAACTCTGTGTATCAGAATACACTTCTGCTTTCAGAGAATCGACCAAGAGTTCAAGATTACGGACAATGAGTTTTAGTTTGTCTTTATCCATAGGGTATTATTCTCTCTGAGCATTTTAGCATAAAAAAAGGAGGGGATCAACCCTCCTTTACTTCAAGCAACTTGTGGTTGCTTTGCCATATTCAATTGTGCGGCTTTAAGAAGTTGTTCTCTCTTCGCCTTCTTTTTGAGGTATCGAACGAAATAAGTGTTCATTTTACACCTCCTTTGGATTTTTCCATATGGAGTTTGTTTCCATTCTCATCAACATAAAACATAGATCCACGATAGATTTCTACGTGAGGTTCAATCTTAAATGTTTGATTAGGACGATCTGTGGTATCATATTCGACACCACGATACACAACTTTTGACATTAGGGTTCTCCTTAATGGTTTAGGTTAAAGAGCGTTCCTTCAGTCGGCTTTTGCGTCTATTTTACACTCTTTGGGAGATATTTGTTTAATCTCCCAAATTAAATCATTCTTTGCTTGCTTAGATAGTTCTTGACGATGAACTCTCCCAGCAATTAACTGTGCCTGTAAACAAGTTAGAATGAGTGCTTCCATAGATGAACGAAATCCGTTCCGAGTCGGCTTACTTCCGTCTGTTTCCAGATGAACGATAGGAGTATTATACTCCCTTTCGCGGATATTTATCAATTATTAGTTGTATAATGTGATACAATTTTATAAAATCTTAATAGGTAAAAAAATTGCCGGGATTTTTTCCCAGCATTTTTGAAATCACTTGCGCTTTTTGGTTTTGGGTGCCTGATAACCCCAGGTCTTTGGACTGATTGTACCAAATCCAAACTCAATACTCTTTAAATTTCCACGAAACTTATCCCAGTACATATCAAACAATTTGATTTTACTCCCTTTTGTAAGATCAAAACAAATCTTATCATTTACAAGATACTTAATGATGTAAGCATCTCTGGGTGCTTCTTTCGTGCAAACTTCTGCATAAGAACCATTTTCAACTATAATGTCACAACCGTAACGTGATTTGCAGGTTTCTTTTTCTGCTGTTGTCCAATGATCCATATGCTTTTCTTTATCTTGTGTTTTTTCAACAACTTGACTCACGAACGTCCTCCCCAAATAATATCTGGGTATGCTTGTGAAACAATATCTTTTGTAATTTTATATTTTGTTTCAAGTTTTTTATCTTTTACAAGACAAATAATCTCTGCTTCTAGTGGATGAAGTCCTTGAAGTAGATTAATAAACATCGTTTCTCTACGAAGAGAACTCAGTCCATCATTTCCACCTTTGATAAAATTATAAAACTTTTGATATTCCTTACGAATGGAAGAGCGTCCTTGATCTTGTGATCCAAGAGAATTGGAACCAAGTTCTTCCATTTTTTCAACTGCATCAGCAATCTTTTCACTCAAAGTTCCTTTGAATGAGTCCATCTCATTTACAGCAGAGTATGGAACATCACCAGGAGGAAGTGCTGATGTGATAGTCTCATCAAAATTCCAAATGAACAATGCTTTAAGAGCAGGATGAGAGTACTTTTGAAGAACCTCAACCTTCTTAGCATTAGATCTTTGCTTTGAAGCAGCATTGAAGATCTCAAAGATAAAAGGATTTGCAGGAAGTTCAGGAATTGCTTCTGCGATTACTGTTGCTTTTGGTGCTGCTGGTTTTTTTGTTGCAGTAGTTTTTGCTCTACTCGTTGTCGCTGTCGTCTTCTTCGTCGTAGTCATGATAGTTTTCAAAGTTAAATGCGATTACTTCGTCAGGTATCAGGTTTCCCTGATGGTCAAACATCTCAGGATGTGGTCTTGGAATCTCCCGATAATTCATCATATATTCTCTTGCTACCCAACCTGTTACAAGTCCCACTATAAGAAACAATATGGTTAGAAATGAACCGAATACTAAGCTAACTGCTAACATTTCTTTTTCTCCGGGAAACTACTTTTTTCTTCCTTGACTTTAAGGAAAATTCAAAATAGATAGTGACTTCCCGATTTAGAAAGCAAACTATCTTCTCAAAGATAATATGGAATGGTTGAGTCTGCTTTCTTTTCCCTCCATTAAGTATAAGTTCAATACCACGATTAAAGTGGTCTTCCTTTTTATTTATGTTCGTGTCAGACGATTTGGTTTTCTTTGAGGAATTTGATTGTGTCAACGGATCCTCCGATCTTTTGTTCATTACAAATTACCTGAGGGAAAGTAGATCCTTCTCCAAACTCAGCGTAAAATTGTTGGCGTGTGAAATCTTCATCCAAAGTATACACAACAAAGGGTTGTTTTGTCAACTCTAAAACTTGTTTAACCTTATCACAATATGGGCAACCTGTCTTTGAATAAACCGTGAAATTCATATGATGATTTAAAATATTATATATTCTACCACAGTTAGGGGTATTGACAAGACCCTGAATTTTAATTAGAATAGGTTTGTTCCCGTTGAAGATGAGAATCTATAATACTTTAAGACTTTAAAATTATCTTGCGTTTGCTTCTACTAGGAATAATACGACCACTCAATAGTTATTTTACCAGGTGTAGTGACTTTTCCATAACTTTCATCATATTTTGGATGAAATGTATCTACACCCTGACTCCAACTATTTAAAGTTCCTTCTGAAGATTTATAATAACTAGATCCACCTCCACCAGATCCAGCTTCTGGTCCAGGACAAACGCTAACACATGATCCTCCTGCTCCTCCACCATAATATCCACCTCCACCAGCACCACCACCATATTCATAACCAGATTGATTACAAGAACCTCCTTGATGATTAGTTCCAGGAGATGCTTGTGGAGATCCATAATTTAGGCCACCAGCACCTGCAGCACTCTGAGTACCTCCTTTACCATCATAACTTGGGTTTGTTCCTCTTTGACCATCTTGTCCTATTGAAGTTCCACCCTTCCCTCCAGTATGGGAACTTGAAAAAAATGTTCCCCCTCCACCACCAGCACAGGCAATAATAGAAGAATGATTTGAAGATGTTGAGGTAAATGAAGTTACTGGTTCATAAAATACGAACGTTCCTCCTCCACCTCCACCACCAAGTTGACCCCTATCAGTCATATTTCCACCATCACCACCTCCACCCCAAGAAGTTCCACCACTGTTAGGTTGCCCAGCCTGACCAATAACTAGTTTATATGTAGTTTGGAGATTTGAGGTATGTGTATAATCAACAAAACCTCCAGTTCCTCCCTGAGATGCTGGAACTGGTGTTGGTGTACTATTTCCAGTTCCTCCACCAGCACCCTGTAAATAAAATCTAGCTGAAACTTTTTGACTTGAAGAAGCCCAACCTGGAGGTGATGCAGAAATAACTGATGATGATGTATATGTATAAGTTGTAGTTTCTGTTATTAATGGACCTCTAACTACTGCCTGAGATCCAGAAATTGAAAATCCAAATTTATTTCCAGTAAAAATTGGAGTCATATTTTAATTAAATCCTGACGGTCTTTTAGAAATACTGAACTTAGAAATAGAAGAACTAGACATCACTTTGTTCTTATATTGTGGTCTAACAAAAAATGTAGTATTAATATCACTAGAAGTTGTATTATTTAGAGAATACTGACAATCAGAATCACGAGTAAACATCAAATCGGAAATATTCACATCCCAATAATGTGGACTATCATTTCTATAAAATGTACCAAATGTCCATCCACCACCATTATTAATGGTATCGCTAGTATCAGATGTATTAACTATTTTTAAAACTCCATCTAAAAATATATAAAAAACTCCACTTTGACGAATTATCATATAATGATACCATTGGTTTAAATTTGAAACTGTTAGATTTGCAGTCCCATTAACATTCCCCCAAGAATATTGTACATTTGCATCTCCTGCTGCACCAACATAGAAATATTGACCAGCCGTTCCACCGTTTGTTCCATTCCTAGATCCACAACTACCATAGTTATAGTCACCTATTGCCCCATAAGATCCCCCACCATTTCCATATCCTCTCCAATTAAACCAAAAATCTAAACAAAAATTAGATGTTCCCAAACTTCCTAAAATAGAATTAGCATTACTTATGTAAAAAACATCGCACGCTGCTTGACATCTATATGATGTATTGTTTCCGGAATTATAAGTACTATCAGTTATAGAATATGGATGTGTAGATCCGTTATATGTGCCGCCACTAGTGGTGGTTAAAGAAGATGCATACCCACCAAAAAGAGTATGTGATGTTGAATTTTCATTAAACGGAACAAATAGATAAGAACTGCTTGTTTGTGAAGAAGTAGTAGTTGTAGGTGCAGTATCAACTCTACCAAAACCCATTCTAGAACCAGTAAAAACCGGTGTCATAATATTAAACTCCTACGTTACCTTGTCTAAATCCTCCATTCTTGGTAGCATAAACCTGGTAACTTGTTGTAGTGGTATTTGTTCCACCAGTATAATGCACAAAAAATGAAACAAAATCTCTATCACTTGCAGTTGAAGATAGAGTGATAGTTGTGCCAGAACCAACTAATGCTCTGGTTGAAATGCCTGTGACTGCTGATCCGTTTTCATATCCAATAATAGTGCAGTTGGTTCCAATACCAGTTGTTCCAGTTGTGTTTCCTGTTCCTGCTGCGTTCTGTGTAAAGATACAAGTAATCGTTGTGCCGTTTGCATTACCTGTAAAGGCAGGCATATTCTTAAACGATACAATACCAATGTTTGCACCTGTTGGAATCGTGTAAGTATAAGTCGTTGCGTTTCTTACATCTAGTTCAAGAACTAGATTGTTTCCACTGTTATAAGTCGTTGCGGCAGAAACAGTTTCAAGAACTCCCTTGAATTTATTTGGGTCAGAATAAACAAAAGAACTACTTCCTCTTTCCCAAGTTAAGGTCTTATCTCCTCCTGCACCACCAAAGATTGTAAATCCAGCACCATCGGCAGTTGTGTTTGATGCTGAGGATGTGGTTCCAATACCAATATTCTTATCTTCGATTACAAGATTTACGGTATCAATGGTTGTTGTGGTCCCATCTACGGTCAGATTACCGTTGATTGTTAGATTTCCAAATGTTGAAGATCCAGTAACATTAATTGCACCAGCACCTGTAATCGCATATCCAACAGGGACCGATGCACCATAAGTTAACTCGGGTGCCGCTGTTCCTGCCCTGTTGACTAACTTATCTGATCTAAGTCTAGACATTAACTTATCCGATTACCAATATTATCTGTATTTATATTATGAAAGTTGGTAGATATCAAGCATAAAATCTGCTCCACTTGAAAGAATCAGATCAATGCCATCAGAAATCACAACATCCTGATACTTAGTGTACATTAACGTATCAGAACCCACAGGAGTTAAAGTTGTAGTCTCACTTACAGTTCCAACATTTGAAATGGACATTACCTGTGCGGCAAATCCAGAAGTTCCGACAGGAGTTTCTCCATTCACATTTGTAAGACCAGAACCGTCACCATAATACTTTGTGGCACTGATAATACCTGTTGAGGCAGTCATTGTGATGCCAGTGCCAACAGAAGAAACACCAGTGACACGGAAATTTGTGACTGATGATTCTAGAACAGTGTTCTGAACTCTTTGACTATAAGAAATAAACTCAACAATATCTCCTGCTTCTGCTGCTGTTGTGAGTGTAACAACATTTGATGAGGTTTCTGTGAAGTCAACAGAAGGAAGACGAACACCGTTCACATAAACATCAATCATTCCAGGATCATAGTTTTCGGTTAAGGTGAAAACTGATTGTGTGGATGTGATTGTAAAAGATTGCTTGGCGACGATTGCACCACCACCAGCGATACTGATATTAACTGTGTTAGTTGTGGGATTGTAATAGAATGTATTTCCAGCACCAATAAAGTTGAGAATCGTAACACCAGTTCCGATAACGGTTCCAAGTGAGTTGATTCCGACACCAGAGATTACATTCGTAAGAGAAGACCCATCACCATAAAACTTTGTAGCAGTTAAGATACCTACCTGTACATTGGTGTCCGTTGCAATACCAGGTCCAAGTATCTTTGTGAATGCCATTTTAGGTTTTTAGATATTTATGTTGGGTAGGCGATGAGTACGATACCGGATCCACCATTAGAACCAGCAGTTCCATTTCCACCCCCACCAGCGCCAGATCCAGTATTTTGGAGTGCAGAAGTACCTCTTGTTGGACCAGACCCTCCTGGACCAGCTCCAGCATAAGGACCACCAGGTCCCCCACCAGAACCACCAGATCCATCACCACCACCGCCGCCGCCGGCGGCGACCCAATAAGAACCACTAGGACCAGGAGCACCTACTAATGAATTTGGATCTCTAAATGTTGCAGGTAATTGTGTTCCTAATCCACCATGAGCACCAGATGCACCACTAACTCCTGCTCCACCAGATCCGCCACCACCACCTCCACGTCGTAATCCTCCTGGATCACCAGCGCCTCCATTATTTCCATAGATAGTTCCTGTTCCACCAGAACTTGCCACAGCGCCAGAACCACCTCCACCAGAACCATTTGTAACAGAATTTCCATTTCCAGGATATCCTGCACCTGCTCCACCGCCAGTAACTGATAATGGAGATCCAAAAGAAGAATTACTACCATTTCCAGTTGGTGCAGGTAAAGCACCAGAGTTAGGACCATCAATTAAATGTCCGACTCCACCAGCACCAATAGTAATTGTTGTTGCGGATGGTCCTGTTATTGGTGTTGTAGAAGTTCTATAACCACCAGCACCACCTCCACCTCCTAATCCACCACCGGCGCCGGCGCCACCAGCAACTACAACATATTCTACAGTTTCATTAAAAGTTCCAGGTGTGGTAAAAGTACCAGAACTCGTAAAGGTATGAATCGTCTTACCACCAAAGAAACTAATGGCACCACCAGTTGCTTTTGCGGTTCCAGAAGATGCAGGGAGTACATAACGAACGACCACAATTCCGGAACCACCCGCTGCACCATTATCTGTTGGTGCGGATGTATTTCCTCCTCCTCCACCACCGGAACCAGTATTAAATGCGCCAGCAGTTGCTGTTATAGAAGGTGTTCCTCTTCCACCATTTCCACCAATGCTAGAACCACCAGTTCCATTTGTTCCATCATAAGATCCTCCTCCACCACCAGCAGCATAAAATCGTGCAGTAGAAGTTTCTATTGCAATAGGAAGTCCCGATCCACCAGCGCCTAATCCACCACTTGCACCACCAGCACTACCAGCACCACCTGCACCGCCGCCGCCGCCTCCTCCATAAGGAGAAGCATAAGGAGCTCCACCAGGTCCTCCATTATTACCTTGTGCTGGTGCAGGTGTTGATGTTCCAGTTACTCTATTTCCTGTTCCACCAGATCCACTAACAGGAGAACAACCTCCTCCACCACCAGATCCTCCTGGATTTCCGGGAGTAGCTGGTGGATTTGTTGTACCGGTTGGACTATAATAACTACCACCACCTCCACCACCTTGTGATGTAATAGTTGTTATATTTGGATTTGAGATAGAAGATGATGATCCATTTATACCACTTGTCGTTAATGATGGTGCAGGTCCTGCAATACCACCACCTCCACCAGCACCGACAGTAACAGTGTAAGATCCGGGTGAAGTTGATACTGGTAAAGAAGATTCTCTCAATGGTGCTGGAATATTTGGGTGATTAGATCTTAATCCTCCTGCACCACCACCACCTGCCTGATATCCACCAGCACCTCCTCCGCCACCAGCAACTACAAGATACTCAACAGAAGTAATCGCAGAATCAGTGACCGTAAAAGTTCCTGATGAAGTAAAGATATGAGCTCTGTATCTTATTCCTGGTCCCGGATCCAGATAGTCACTAATCACACCTCCACTGGCACCAGTATAACCACCACTAGGAGCAGCAATAACAGCGCCAATGCCAAACTGTTTTACAATCGATGCCAGAGAAGTAACAATAGGAGCCATAAATCAGTACCTTCTATATCCGCCGCTTACGTTTGAGAGTAGTTTGTAGTTGAGTGTTGATGCCGCAGAACCAACTGTATTAATGCCAGTAAAGTTAAAGACATCATAACCAGTGGTGCTTCCAGTTGCGACTGTTCCAGACACATAAGCAATGTGAGTCTGAACACCAGCAGATGCGTTTGCACCAAATGCAACACCATTTAGTGTGACGTTCGTGCAACCATAAGCAGTTGCACCTTGCTGAACAATTACTGCAAATGAAATTGCACGATTATCAAAGGAACTATCGGTTGGAACACCAGTTACATTCAGTGTGATGGGTCCTGTTGGGTTTGTGCAGATAGCAACATTACCACCACCGGTGTTATAAACAAGACTTACAGAGTTACCAGATACAAGAGTTGTTTTATCTGCAATCGATGCAACTCTTAAATCTGTTAAAGTTGAAATGCCAGTATTATTAACACCAGAAACTGTAATGTTAGGAGAACCAGAAAGACCCGTTGCGTTTCCAGTTACATTACCACTAAAAGTCGTCGCAGTCGCAACACCAGTTACGGTTAAACCATTAGGAAAACTGGGTGCTCCTGCCCCAGATCTATTCTTAATAGTATCAACATTTATATTGGACATTGCACTTTATCTTTTTAGGTATTTATAGAGTTAAGGCAGTAACAGGGAGTTGACTACTAATGTTTTACCATCTCCAACAGTGAGATCTACACCAGTCTCAACGTGAAGATCTTTTTCTTGTGCAACAATATAAGGACCACCAGAAGATAGATTTGTATTTGAAGTGACTGTTGCAGCAGTGCTGACTGATGTAAAGATTGCTCCTGGATCTCCTGATTGTATAGGAGATCCAATTCCACGCTCATCACCAAATCTTGATATATCTCTTGCCTTTGTCATTGGAGGTTTTTAGATATTTATGTTGGGTAGGCAATGATTACGATACCAGAACCACCTAATCCAGATCTTGCACTTCCATTAATAATATCATCAGGAGTACCAGCACCACCACCACCAGTGTTTACTCTACCATCACAAGCATTTGGTACAATTTGACCTCCTGTACTATTTGGTGCCGTTCCACCTCCACCTACACCACCAGAAACTGTTGATGGATATCTTAATCCACCACCACCACCAGCAAGATACCATTGATTTGCTGGATCATAATAAGTTAACGGATTCCTAAATGTTACTGGTACTTGTAGTCCAGCACCACCAGTAGATCCAGAAGGTCCTGGTGATCCCGCACCACCTGCACCACCACCCCCACCGGCGCCAGATGTATAAGTAAAACCAGTTCCACCAGGATTTCCTTGACTTCCAGTTCCACCACCGTATGTTGGTGGTGCAGAGCTATTATTTGTTCCTCCTCCACCACCAGAACCACCAGGAGATCCTGCCGATCCACTTCCTGCGGGGTTTCCATAAGAACCAGCAGCACCTCCTCCTGTCGCAGTAACAGTTAACGCCCCAGTTAAAGTAGTATTACTACCATTTGGACCTTGCTGTCCAGATTGAGCGTCTCCATACCAACCAGAACCACCGGCACCAATGGTTACAGTTACTGGACTTGTTGGGCAAGTTGTAGTTGAAGTAACAAATCCTCCGGCACCACCACCACCACCATATCTTCCACCAGATCCACCACCAGCAACGACAACATACTCAATAGAAAGTGAAGATCCAGAAGTGTTTGCAAAAGTTCCAGTGGAAGTAAATGTATGAATAGTATATTGAGCACCAGGAGGAGAAGTATAGAAACTAATAGCACCACCAGTTGCTTTTGCGGTTCCAGTGGATGCAGGAAGTGCATAACGGACGACTACTATTCCGGAACCACCAGCACCTCCTGGGCCTCCACCAAATCCGCCACCACCACCACCGCCGCCGCCAGTGGCAAAAGTAGCATCCATTTCAGATAGACTGGGATTTCCGCTTCTATATCCACCACGGCCGCCGCCACCAGGTGCTGGTCCGACAGATGAGTTATCTCCACCACCTCCACCACCGCCAGCATAAGTTACTGGATTTGTAGGTCCATAAGCATAAGTATTAGACAATCCTGGACCACCCGCACCACCAGATGGTGATGGAGATGGAGAAACAGATCCTGAACCACCTGCACCACCACCTCCACCACCAGCAGTTGCGGCACTTGGATTTCCATTTCCAGAAGCTCCACTATTCCCCTGTGGTGGTGAAGTTGGTGGAGTATTTCCTGTTCCAGCAGATTGTCCTCCCCAACCACCTCCTCCACCAGATCCTCCTGGTTGTCCAGCATTGGCGCCAGTATTTCCTTTTCCGCCGCCGCCACCGCCAGTAGAAGTTATTGTAGAAAATATAGAAGGAGATCCACTAGGTCCAACACTACCACTTCTACTGCCCCCACTACCAACTGTAACTGAATATGGACTTGATGTGGTTACTGGTAAAGATGTTCCAGTTCGGAATCCACCAGCACCTCCCCCACCACCGCAATCTCCACCACCACCACTACCACCACCAGCAACTACAAGATAATCAACAGAAGTAAGAGCGGGATCAGTAACTGTAAAAGTTCCTGATGAAGTAAAGATATGAGCCCTATATCTTGTTGCACCATCTAGATAATCACTAATTACACCTCCACTTGCCCCAGCATAAGTACCAACACCTCCACCACGAATATATCTTCCTCGGCCTACACTTTGTTGAGAGATCTCTTGAAGGATTGCCTTAATCGCCCCAGTCGTTAATGGTGCCATAACTTATACCAATCAAACAATAGCGTTTCTAAAATCAGTTGCAGCGAATCCTACAACTCTAAATGCACTGTTAGAAGGTGCGGTTCCGTCATACGAAACAATGAAGGTCAGAAGATCCAGAGCACCAGCAGTGCCTGTCAGAATGATTGAAGATCCAGCACCAACCTTAATATGAGTGGTGTATCCAACATTTCCTGGATGTATTCTAACCGTTGCAAGTTGAGTTCCAATACCAGTTGCCGCTGTCGTATTGGTTGGAGATGCACCTTGTGTTACGAGAACTGAGAATGTCTGAGTTCCTGCCGTATCTGTACGAATACCAGTAAAAGAAACGATACCAATCTGTGCAGTTGTCGTATGAGTAAATACGGTTCCGTTTGCTGCATCAAGGTTCAGAATATTTGATGTCGTCGTTGCAGAAGTCTGAGATTCTACAAATCCTTTTGTTTTAAATGTCGTTCCAGCACTGACAAGTCCTGATGTTCCGTTGAGTGTTGTGAGTGTCGCAACTCCAACCGTAAGACCACCAGCAGAAAGGCTGTTTGTGCTTCCCGTAATATCAAACTCAACAGCAGTTGATAATCCAGTGTTATTAACACCAGAAACTGTAATGTTAGGAGAACCAGAAAGACCCGTTGCGTTTCCAGTTACATTACCCGTTACTGGTCCAACAAAACTTGAAGCAGTTACAACACCAGTAACTGTCGCATCAGTCGTTACTGTGAGTGCTTGTAAAGTGGGTCCACCCGTTCCCGCTTTATTTTTTATGACATCAACATTTAACTGCGACATTTTTATACTTCTTTTTAGTTATTTATTCAAGATACATTATAAACATCAGGGATTAAAGTCTTTCCCTGATCAATCGTTAACAGTACTCCTGTGTCAATCACAAGAATGGATTCTTCTACAATCACATTTGAATCAATCGGATCTGCATTGGTTGAATCCAATGTCATTGTTTCAGTCACATGAGCAACCGAAACATAATAAGGAGTACCAGTGATCTTATCCATTATTCAATAACATTATAAAGGTCAGGAATCACAGTATTATTATCACCAATCGTGACTCCAATACCAGTATCAATGACAAGAATGGATTCACCAATCACAATGTTCGCAGGTATGGTTTCACCTGTTGTTGAAGAATCAAGAGTGATTGATTGAGTGACGTGTGCAAGTGAAAGAATGAATGGTGATTGTCCGCCACCAGGATAGTCGATTCTTGTGCCAGCAGAAGATCCACCACCACCAGAAATGCTGACATCAATACGATCACCAACAACGGCAAAAGTATTTCCAACACCAATGAAGTTGATCTGAGTAACACCAGCACCGATGGTAACTCCACCAGACTGAATACCAACACCAACCAATGGATCACCAGGTCTCAGTCCAACATTACCAGTTCTTCCATTGAATCCAGTGACTGCACTCGTAACTGCACCAGCAAAACCAATGTGTCTTGCTTGAATGACGGCACCAGAAGCAGGAGCCTCTGAGAATGTCAGAACACTATCATAGATTGTATAAGATCTTGTGGTTGCATTATCACTTGGATATTGTGTGACACCATCAATCGTGACTAACAGACTCTCATTATTTGGAACTGTTCTGGACAGTGTGAACTCTGTCTGAGATCCGTTTCCAGTAAAGTTGTCAACCTTATTATCAGTAATATCATAAGTTGGGAAGTTATTGGCAATAATGTTTCCCCAGAAAACATCACCACTACCAGGAGCAACTGAGAAAACAATAATACCAGGATGTTCAATACCATAACCATCAGAAGGTGTTGCAGTTTCAAATGGTTGCTGTAAAACACCATTGATTGAAATGGTCAGTTGAGAAGCATTTGTGATTCTTGCTCTTGTTCCGTTGGAATAGGTTGCTCTGAATCTTGTATTAATCCCATCAAAAGCAAGATTCAGTGTATGAGCAGTTCCAGATCCAACAGAAGTTAGATTGATTGTATTACTTAATAATGCATCAGCATATGTTAAAGCAAGTTTAATTGTATTTGCATCATTATTAACAATATAATAAGCAGTTCCAGAAGTCAGACCACCGATTGCACTTCCGCCGCCGTGCGTATAGGTGACTCTTTGTCCTGTAACGAACCTATGATCTATTTCAGTGATTGTGTCGTTTGTAAGAGATACTTTAACTGAGGGATCAAACGTCAGAGTATATGACGAAAGATTATCAAGTTTCTTAAAATTTCCTGTCGTATCTCCAACGACATAAGGATTGCCGATGAGGGGCATTGATTTATAGACGATCTGCGTTGCTATTATTTAGTTATAAAAAAAGGAGGGTTGCCCCTCCTTGATTATCATTCGGCAGGTGTTTCTTCTGCTGGTGGTTCGGGAGTGAAGAGTTCCCAAGCACCTGCTTCTTCGTCCCAACGATAGAATGAACGTGCTTCAATCTCTGCTTCGGTGAGTGCAGGAGCAGGACCAACTGGCGATTCCCAGTCAGCGGTTTCTGTGTTGAGAACCCAAGACTCAAAGGGTTTTGGTGCAACAAAAGCATCCAGTTCTTCATTATAGGTGTAACCGATACCTGCATATCTCACACGGAACGTATTGTTGTATGAAGTCTGCTTCCAGTTGGTATCGGCACCCAGAAGTTTCTTACAAAATGCTACACCGATTTCTTCTACTTCGTTTCCATTTACGTCCGAAGTATCTTCATTGGCAACTACAATGACCTGAGTTACCACATTGTTTTCATCTAGTTGTGCAAAGTGTGCCATCGTTTTTACTATATGAATGATTACTAGTGTGAAAGTATTTATTATACTATAACTTAGAGATTTGTAAAGTCCTTATGAAGGATATGCGATGAGAACGATACCAGAACCACCAGAACCTGCTATTGGACCTGAACCTGGTGAAGAAGGAGTGCTTCCTCCACCTCCACCTCCACCAGTATTTGCAGTTCCTGATTGATAATCTCCTCCACCTCCAGCATAAGGCCCACCGGAACCTCCACCTGAAGTTCCGTTACCAGTCCCTCCTCCAGCAACCCAATATCTACCACCTCCGGGACCAGGAGCACCTACTGTTGATATTGGATTTTGGAACGTTGAAGGAAGTTGTATGCCAATACCACCGTGTCCTCCAGAGCTCCAAGGAGTTCCTGCACCACCAGCACCTCCTCCACCGCCAGAGGCAGTGCCTCCACTTGGAACTCCATCTCCACCAGCATTACCTTGTCCAGAAGGAGTTGCTGTACCACCAGAAACAGGAGTGCGATTTGATCTTCCTCCACCACCAGATCCTCCAGGAGCTCCTGCTCCATTTGGTCCTGTTGCTGCGCCACCGCCTCCATAATTTGCAGTAATGCTAATCGGTCCTGGACCAGATATTGTTGTAACTGATCCAGGATTTCCTTGATTATCACTTCTATTATTTCCAGCACCACCACCACCAACCGTTATTGTAATGGCATTAGGTGCTCCAGTTGCTATTGCTGAAATTGGAGTAGTAACTGGCATTAATCCAGGAATGTTTGATACAACACCTCCAGCACCTCCACCTCCTCCTGCATCAGTTTGTCCTGCACCTCCACCTGCAATAGCAATATAATCAATACTTAAAGAGGACCCAGAAGTATTAATAAAAGTACCTGTACTTGTAAATGTATGAATGGTCTTACCATTATAATAACTTATAGAGCCACCGGTTGCTTTTGCGGTTGCTGTTAATTGACCTATTTGGTAACGGACGACTACGATTCCGGAACCACCGGAACCTGTTAAATATCCACCAGACCAAGTTCCACCTCCACCTCCACCAGTTGCAAAAGTTCCGGAAGTTGTTTCTGTATTAAATCCACCAATACCACCACCACCAACACCTCCCGGATAACTTCCAGTTGGATATATACCACCACCTCCACCACCAGCAAACCACTGATATTGCCCTGGTCCAGGATTTAATGCCCCAACTCCGGTTGTTGATGTTGGTCCGGCAATTAAAACTTGTGATCCAATTCCACCATTTCCTTGTGGTCCACCAGCACCACCGGCACCACCACCTCCTCCACCCCAATATGGAGGAGAACTATTAGCAGTGTTTCCAGGATTACCTTCTGTCCAAGCAAATGGTCCACCCGCACCAGCTGGTGTTGAAGGATTTCTTCCATATCCAAACCCAGGAGCAGGAGTACTAGCTGCTCCTCCACCAGAACCACCATTTCTTCCAGGTGTTGCACTGTAATTTCCTGCTCCACCACCACCAGTTGCTGTTATTCCATTTGGTGTTGATGGAGGTCCAAAATAAGAATCCGTTCCAGAATTTGGACTTAATGGAGTTCCAGCAGTCCCACCTGCACCTCCACCACCAATAGTTACTGTATAACCACCGGACCCATTACCACCAGTTGTTGATACTGAAAAGGATGGATTTCCTGATGATAATGGATGTCCAGAAAGATTAGTTCTTAAACCTCCTGCACCACCTCCACCTTCATATCCACCACTTCCACCTCCTGCAACTACAAGATACTCTACATTAGATCCATAAGAACCCAATGCACTTACAGAAAAAGTACCCGATGAAGTAAAAATATGAGATCTATAAATCGAACCTGAACTAGGAACGGTATAATCACTAATTACACCACCAGTTGCTGTTAATCCTGTTCCACCAGAACTTGTGGCGGCGATAGAGGCATCAGTACCACTTCTTACAAAGGTATCTAAAAATGATTGTAGTGTATTATTGACCGATCTTACGCCCATTTTATGTTTTTGAGTATTTATGAAGGATATGCGATGAGGACAATTCCGGAACCGCCAGATCCGCCTCCATAATCAGCACCACCTCCACCTCCAGTATTTGTAAAACCATTGACTGATCCTGGAGTGTTGCTTCCACCTCCACCTGATCCTCCAGAAGATCCTGTGTTTCCACCGGCACCACCACCAGCAAGATAATAAGAACCTCCAGGTCCAGGAGTACCTAATGATGATGCTGATTGTGGATTTCTAAATGTTGCAGGAAGTTGAACCCCAATACCACCACCACCTCTATTTGGAGTTGTGGATCCAGAAACACCAGCACCTCCGGCACCACCTCCACCTCCTCCGGCATATGGAGGAGCGTCTGGTTGACCGTCACCGCCTGGATAACCCTGCTGAGTTGGTCCTGGAAAATTTAAACCTGCTCCACCAGTTTTGGGATTATTGGTTACACCACCTCCCCCACCAGATCCTCCAGGATTACCAGGACCATTTGTATTATAGGCACCACCACCTCCACCACCAGTTGCTGGATATGATGGTCCAAATGAAGAATCGCTACCATTAGATCCTTTAGTATTTGGAGATGCACCTCCACTTATACCACCAGCACCAACTGTTACTGATAATGCACCAGGAGCTCCTGGATTTACAGAAACTCCACTTCCAGTTATATATCCTCCGGAACCACCTCCTCCACCACCGGGATTTGCTCCAGAACCACCACCACCAGCGACTACAACATATTCTACTGATAATGGTGACCCGGAGGTATTTGTAAAAGTTCCAGTAGAAGTAAATGTATGAATGGTCTTACCATTATAATAACTTATAGAGCCACCGGTTGCTTTTGCGGTTGCTGTTAATTCGGATATTTGGTAACGGATGACTACGATTCCGGAACCTCCTAATGTTGAATAGCGTGGACCACCACCACCACCGCCACCAGTGGCATATGTACCATTCTCGGCACCAGGTATTGATGGACTTCCTCCTTTACCACCTCCACCTAATCCACCAAGACCAACAGGTCCACCGTTTCCAGTCCAACTACCTGCTCCCCCACCACCAGCATAATACTTTGCGGTTGCTGTTTCTATTGCAATAGGAAGACCATCTCCACCAGGAGCTGGAGTTGAAGGTCCGCTTTGACTAGTTCCAGGAGCTCCCGCTCCACCACCTCCACCACCTCTATAAGTTGGTGCGCCTATTCCAGCACCTCCGGGATTTCCTTGTCCAGGAATTCCTGCACCACCAGGTTGATAATCACCTCCTCCACCAGAACCACCAGAAGGAGTTGGACTATTACCATTACCTCCTCCACCACCTCCTGTTGAACTTATTGGTCCAAATGAAGATGGATTTCCTGGATTTCCCGAAACATCATAGGCACTTGCCCCACCAGCACCAATAGTAATTGTATAAGAACCTGGTGAAGTTGATACTGAAAGTGCTGGCTGTCTTAAAGGTGCAGGAATATTTGGATGATTTGATAAAAGACCGCCGGCGCCACCACCACCACCAGCTGCACTGGGACCACCACTGCCTGGTCCTCCACTTCCGCCACCTGCAACTACAAGATATTCTACATTAGATCCATAAGAACCTAATGAAGTAACATTAAAAGTTCCTGATGATGTGAAAATATGTGCCCTATAAACTGCTCCTGGAGGAGATGTATAATCACTAATAATCCCACCAGTTGCTGTTAATCCAGATGGTGTAGCAACTTGTCCAGAAGCATCCGTTCCAGTCTTGGAAAGATAATCTATAAACGATGCTATTGGATTATTTAAGGAACGAAGAGCCATCTTATAGAATTTTTTGAATATTTATGCTAAGTATCTGATTACAACAATTCCTGAACCTCCGGCACCTCCGTTTGTGATTGGACCATTACCACCAGCACCTCCTCCTCCACCCCCACTATTAGTAGTTCCTGGTGTTCCATTTCCTGGTGCGGGAGAACCTGCTCCTCCACCACCAGATCCACCAGATGAACCGGTTCCTGATGTATAAACACCGCCGCCACCGCCACCAGCAAAGTATCCACTTAAAGGTGCAAGAGATGGAACTCCAATAAGTGGTCCAGTAAATGCAGGGAATTGGCTTCCAACACCACCTATACCAGGTCCATTAGTTTGTCCTGTGTTACCAGCACCACCGGCACCACCGCCGCCACCACCACCGGTTACAGGACCCACTGGAGAAAATCCACCTCTTCCGCCAGGATTACCTTGTCCAGGAGTTCCATCTCCTTTATTATCGCCAGGATTGCTAGCAGCACCGCCGCCACCGCCAGAACCACCAGTGCTTCCAAATGATCCAAATGGACCAGTATCATATCCACCACCACCACCGCCGGTCGCAACTATTGGTCCAAAATATGAAGGATTTCCATTTGTTCCATTTGTAGTTCCATTGCTACCTGGTCCGCCAGATCCAACTTGAATTGAATAAGAACCAGAAGAAACTATTGTTGTACTGTTTAATAATCCACCAGCACCGCCACCGGCGCCACCATACCTATTTCCCGATGGTCCAGATCCACCACCACCACCGCCGCCAGCAACAATAAGATATTCTACTGTTTTAGTTCCAGAAGTTACAGTAAAAGTTCCTGATGAAGTAAAGGTATGATAGATATATCCATTTCCTGGAGAAATGGCACTTACATTTCCACCAGTAGCAGAAAAAGTTTCTACATATACATAAGGTTTAGAAGCTCTATTTCCAGTTTTACCAAACCTACTTCTAAAACTTGATGATGGGTTGCCAAATGATTTGACGCTCATAATCAGATATCAGTATCACCATTAATCATAAAGTTAACAGCAGATCCGACACCAACACCACCAGTATCAGGTGCAGTAATAT
>Ga0315901_10003768_pt1 | contig 19384 bp, 34 predicted proteins | sample LakEriMetagenome_10_FD_203761 | JGI IMG/M metagenome (GOLD analysis project Ga0315901, IMG submission 203761) | Freshwater fungal communities from buoy surface, Lake Erie, Ohio, United States - Buoy 2 MA116 | ecosystem: Environmental > Aquatic > Freshwater > Lake | place: USA: Lake Erie, Ohio... | reverse complement strand
TGAATTTAGGAGCAAAAACGCCCGCACGGTTGAATGCGGGCGATGGATTTCAACTGACGGCCAAGCCTTACTTGTTTGGCTGAGGCGTAATACGCAAATACGGACGAGGCGCCGAATACCCTTTCGGATACTTCTGCTTGATCACAGCTTCATCCTGCACTGACAGCGGAATAATCACATCATCGCCATCTTTCCAGTTGCCCGGCGTGGCGACGGTATAGCCATCCGTTAGTTGAAGCGCATCGATCACTCGCAATACTTCATCGAAGTTCCGGCCCGTGCTCATCGGATAGGTAATCATCAGACGTATTTTTTTCTTCGGGTCGATGACAAACAACGAACGAACCGTCGCTGTCTCTGATTGATTCGGATGAATCATGTCATACAGCGTGGATACCGATTTGTCGGCATCGGCGACAATGGGGAAACCGACGACAGTCTTTTGGGTGTCTTCGATATCTTTGATCCAGTCCTTGTGCTTGTCGGCCGGATCAACCGACAGCGCGATGGCCTTCACATTGCGCTTGTCGAATTCGGGCTTCAGCTTTGCAGTCAGACCGAGCTCGGTCGTGCAGACGGGGGTGAAATCGGCAGGATGAGAGAACAGCACGACCCAGGAGTCGCCCGCCCATTCGTGGAAACGGATCTTGCCAATCGATGAGTCTTGCTCGAAATCAGGTGCGGTATCGCCTAGTCTTACGGTCATTCGAATCTCCTCTGTCTAGTACTTAAAATCTACTATAGCCAGCCAGGATACAACTGAAAAATACAATCTGGCTCTTTGCTAATAGCGGCTGGCTATTTGGCGGGGGGCGAGGTGGTGGTTGCAGCAGAAGCTCCCGCGACGACATTTCGCAGAGACTCCATAAATCGTACGGGGTTCTGATAGCCGATCACGCGCGCGGCGCGTAGTTCTCGCCCCTGAGAGTCAAAAAAGAGAATGCCCGGAGGACCGAACAAACCAAACCGCTTGAGCAAGGCCTTGTCGTCTGCATCATTGGCAGTGACGTCTGCTTGCAGCAATAGCATCTCATCCATAACCGCGCGCACCCGGGGATCAGTAAAGGTCAGCTTCTCCATCTCAATGCAGGACACGCACCAGTCAGCATAGAAATCCAGCATCACGCGCTTGCCGGCTGCGTCTGCGATCGCGCGATCAAGCTCTTCTGCAGTCTTGATTCGCCTGAACTCTACCTTGTTGACTTTCTCGCCAGAGAGCCCCGCTAATGGCGCCCAAGGATCGCGACTGCCGGCGGCCAGTCCGACCCATTGCAACAGACCGATCAGCACGAATATCAGGCCAACAAACTTCGCTACGGCTCCAAGACGTGTGCTCCGTAGCAGGAAAATGCCATAACCCACGCCCAGCGTGCCCCAACCTAACATCAGCATCCAACCGGGTATCAGAGAGTTCACCATCCACAGTGCGAGCGCCAGCATCAGTACGCCAAACAGTGGTTTTACCGCCTGCATCCAGTGACCAGCGCGTGGCAGCAAGGTGCCTGCCGACAACCCCACCAGTAACAACGGCACGCTCATGCCAGCGGCCATGGCAAACAGCGCACTGCCACCGATAAGCACATCGCGGGTCTGGCTGATGTAGACCAGTGCACCGGCGAGTGGCGCGGCGACACAGGGTCCGACGATGAGTGCCGAGATGGCGCCCATCACGAATACGCCGATCAACTTGCCGCCCTGTTGTCTCTCAGAGAGCTGTGTCAGCATCAGTTGCACGGAAGCAGGAACTTGTAGCTGGTAGATATCGAACATCGACAAAGAGAGCACCACCAGGAACAATGCAAATGCGGTCAACAGGGCCGGGCTCTGCAGCGCCGCAGACAAACCTTCACCGACCAGCCCTGCAGCAATACCCAACGCGGTGTAAACCAGCGCCATACCCAGTGAATAGGCGACTGACAACAGAAAGGCGCGGCGGCGACTGGTCTGCGTACCCTCGCCCACAATGATGAACGACAGGATAGGTACCATCGGCAGCACGCAAGGGGTGAAAGACAGGCCAATGCCCAGCAACAGGAACAAGGGCAATATGACTGACAGACGGCCGCTGGCTAGCGAAGCCTCAATGCGACCCATCTCGGTGTCAGACGCGGCGCCGATGGACTGTGCTGCTTCGGTCGGCTGGGCTTCTATGGGCTGCGCTGCATCGTCGCCACGCAAAGTCTGGATTGGAAATCGTGTGATGGACTCCATCGGTGCGTAGCACAAGCCTTTGTCGGAACAACCCTGACTCGCTACCGTCAGCGTGAAAGATCCCGTAGCCTGTACTGGTATAGGTATTTCGATGTGCTGGCGAAGGGTCTCGACGTCTTTATCGAAATTTGGATCAAACTTGATCTTACCGCGCGGGATCTCTGGCTTACCCAGCGTGGCGCCCTCGGCTTTGAAACCAAGCCGCTCGCGGTACAGGTAGTAACCATCGGCGATCTGAAAGCTGACGACGATGGTTTTGGCGTCTGCCATGCGCGCGCTGAATTGAAACGCCTTCTCAGGCGGCAGAAAATCAGTCTCGGCGAACGCCGAGACGGCTTGGGTCAGCGAGATGAGAAGGACAACGAGCAGCCGGTACAGGTATTTATGCATGATCATCTGCTGCAGTTTCTGTCGCCACCCAGCGCAGGTAACTCGCGTAGCCATTGGAGATCGGCAGTGCAATCACTTCGGGAAGTTCGTAAGGATGATGACTAATAATGGCCTGCTGCAGCTGCGCATAATGCTTATGCGTCGTCTTGATCAGCAGCGTGATCTCGCTCGCGTGCTCGATCTCGCCCTGCCATCGGTAGACCGACTGTACGCCGGGCATCAGATTGACGCAGGCCGCGAGACGGGCCTCGACGAGTCCGCGAGCGAGAGAGTGAGCCGATTCAGCATCCGGAAGATTAGTCAACACCAGCAGCACCTGTTCCATGAGTAGCTTCCGCAATTTATCTGAGCAAACGGCGACGGGTCAGCACCGTCGCAATGTAGAAACCCGCAGCGCAGTAAGCGACCAGCGCCAGCACATATCCGCCCGCGCCATCAGGCAACCGGCCTAATATCAATGGTCGCACAAGCTGAACAGCGACGCCCAGCGGCAGAATATCGGTGGCCACCTGCAGCCAGCCGGGTAACTGCCGTGCCGGATAGTAGACCCCCGATAAAAAAATCATCGGCGTCAGCACTAGCGTGAAGTAATACGTAAAGAAATCGTAGCCACGGGCGATAGCGTTCATGATCAGCGCGATGGATGCAAAAGTCATCCCGATCAGGAAAAGTACCGGGGGAACTAGCAAGGTGGTCGGATGCAGGCCTATTCCCAAAGTGAATAGCACCAGCAAGATCGCCAACCCAGAAATCAATGCCTTGCTTGCTGCCCACAGCATTTCGGCCAGCACGACGTCGTCCAGTGCCAGCGGCGCGTTCAGCAAAGATTCCCAGGTCTTCTGCGCATGCATGCGCGAGAACGCGGAGTACAAAGCTTCGAAGGATGCAGCCATCATCACGGACATGGCGATGGATCCGCTGGCCAAAAATTCAATGTACGGTATGCCATCGATATGCTGCAGCAGGCTTCCTAGTCCATAACCGAATGCGATCAGCGTGATCATGGGTTCAGCGATATTGCCTATCACGCTGGCGATGGCCAGCTTACGCCAGACGAGGAAGTTACGCCGCCAGACCGGAATAAAGCGCAGACTGAGCACAGGAGGAAGATAAAGTCGCGACATCAGATCACTCGCTCAATCCCGCATTTCTCGACCGGTTAGCTTCAAAAACAAATCTTCGAGATTCGCAGGACGATGCAGATAGCGCAGCCCTTTCACCCCAGCCAGGTTCTGCAATAAAGGCTCTGCGTTACGGACATAACAGAACACCGTGTCACCACTGATCTCCATGCGATCTGCCAGCGCCCGAGCGCGTTGCTCCCATGAGGCGATATTTTCACCGTACACTTCCAGTACCTGAGGCTCGATATGCTGAGCGATCAACTCGCGCGGGGCACCCTCGGCGATCATGCGCCCGTGATCGATCACGGCCAGACGGTCACACAGGCGCTCGGCTTCATCCATGAAGTGGGTCGTCAGCAGGATCGTCTTGCCGGATGAAAGCAGGGCTTTCAGACGCTCCCAGATCAAATGCCTTGCCTGAGGATCGAGGCCGGTGGTCGGCTCATCCATGAAGATCAGATCAGGGTCATTCACCAGTGCGCGTGCCAGGGTCAGACGCCGCTTCATGCCGCCCGAGAGCTCGCTGATGCGCGCATGGCGTTTTACCGTAAGGCTGGCGAATTCAAGCAGCCACGGCAATCGGGCAGCTATCTCGTGGTCCCGCAGGCTGAAATAGCGGCCATAGACCTGCAGATTTTCTTCGACCGTAAAATCCGGATCGAGGCTGTCTATCTGTGGCACCACACCGACCCGCATGCGCGCAAGCCGCGCGCTCGCGGGTACCTCGCGCCCGACCAGGGTGATCTGTCCCTGATCAGGCTCGGCAAGCCCGAGGCATAACCTCAACGTCGTCGTCTTGCCTGCACCGTTTGGCCCCAGCAGACCATAGCACTCACCCTGCCTGAGGCTGAACGAGAGCCCGTTGATCACGCCAACGCGGGTAGCCCCCTCACCATAGGATTTGTGCAGGTCGGTCACTCGGAGGATGGACATGGCGTTGTTGCAGACAAAGTCAGTCCATGATGTTGCCACAAACCGCACAAGTATTCCGGGCCCAAACAACACAAAAGCCAGACTAGGCTGGCTTTTGCGTGGATGTCCGGTTGTACAGGCTCAGGCTGCGGCAGCGTCTGTGGTGTGCTCGGGACGATCGACTAATTCGACATAGGCCATAGGCGCATTGTCGCCAACGCGGAAACCCATTTTCAGGATGCGCATGTAGCCCCCATTGCGGTTCGCATAGCGGGGGCCGATCTCGGCGAACAACTTGACCACGATCTCGCGGTCGCGAAGCCGACTGAATGCCAGGCGCTTGTTCGCTAGCGTATCGTTCTTCGCGAGCGTGATAATGGGTTCGACGACGCGGCGCAGCTCTTTGGCCTTGGGCAGCGTGGTCTTGATCGCTTCGTGACGCAGCAATGAAACAGTCATGTTGCGCAGCATCGCCAGACGATGCGACGAGGTTCGATTCAGTTTACGGAGTCCGTGACGGTGACGCATGGTATTTCCTTTTCAGAGTTTTCAATCCAGCTCTTCTATCGACGGGCCCGAACCTCTGTGATGAAGTTCGGGCATTGCGCGGGCCGGTAAATAGTGTTGTTCAAACCGGAGATTCTCCGGGTTACTTGTCGAGACCTGCAGGCGGCCAGTTCTCGAGCTTCATGCCCAGCGTGAGACCACGCGAAGCAAGGACCTCTTTGATTTCGTTGAGCGACTTGCGGCCCAGATTCGGCGTCTTCAGCAGTTCGTTCTCGCTGCGCTGGATCAGGTCGCCGATGTAGTAGATGTTCTCGGCTTTGAGGCAGTTTGCGGAACGTACGGTAAGCTCGAGATCGTCGACCGGACGCAGCAGGATAGGATCGACGGTCGGAGCGCGCGATGGGGCCTCGGCTGCAGTCTCGGTGCCTTCCAGAGCGGCAAACACGTTCAGCTGATCCACCAGCACACGTGCGGACTGACGAATGGCCTCTTCGGGGGTGATCACGCCATTGGTCTCGATATTGATGACCAGTTTGTCCAGATCGGTGCGCTGCTCCACGCGGGCAGAGTCGACCGAGTAAGATACGCGCTTGACCGGAGAGAACGACGCATCGAGGATAATTCGGCCGATCGTCTTGTTGGCATCTTCAGCGAGGCGGCGTACGTTGCCGGGTACATAGCCACGACCTTTCTCAACCTTCACCTGCATATCAAGCTTGCCACCCGGCGTAAGATGAGCGATCACATGGTCAGGGTTAATCAGCTCGACGTCATGTGGCAGATCGATGTCGGACGCTAGGACGGGGCCTTCACCTTCTTTTTTCAGGCTCAGGGTCACTTCATCGCGACTGTGCAGCTTGAACACGACGCCCTTGAGGTTCAACAGGATATCAACCACGTCTTCCTGCACACCATCCAGCGAAGAATACTCATGAACGACGCCAGCGATGGTGACTTCAGTCGGCGCGTAACCCACCATCGACGACAGCAGCACGCGGCGCAGCGCATTGCCGAGCGTGTGGCCATAGCCGCGCTCGAACGGCTCCATCACGACTTTAGCGTGGCCGAGACCGAGCGGCTCGACTTCGATGATTCGTGGCTTTAACAGATTGTTTTGCATGAATGTCCTTTCAATACCCTCGGCTCGTTACACCGATAAGGCTGATGGCATATCGAAAGGCGCTGGCAGCATGACCGCCAGCGCCGGGGAAATTATCGTGAGTACAATTCGACGATCAGAGACTCGTTGACTTCTTGGTTGAAGTCGGAGCGGTCTGGCAAGGTCTTGAGCGAGCCTTCCATCTTCTTGGCATCGACGGCGACCCAGATCGGGAAACCAGTCTGCTCGGCTAGGGACAGCGCCTCAGCGATGCGAATCTGCTTCTTTGCCTTCTCGCGCACGGCAACGACATCTCCCACCTTGACCTGGTAAGAGGGAATGTTCACCACATGGCCGTTTACGGTGATCGCCTTGTGCGAGACCAACTGACGACCTTCGGCGCGGGTGGATGCAAATCCCAGGCGGTATACGACATTGTCCAGACGCGACTCGAGCAATTGCAGCAGGGTCTCGCCGGTATTTCCTTTGCGGCGATCAGCCTCGGCAAAGTAGCGGCGGAACTGACGCTCGAGTACGCCGTAGATGCGCTTGACCTTCTGCTTTTCGCGCAGCTGATTGCCGTAGTCAGAGGTTCGGGCGCCGGAAGTGCGGCCATGCTGACCGGGTTTGGAATCGAGCTTGCACTTGGATTCCAGCGAGCGGCGAGCACTCTTCAGGAACAGGTCGGTGCCTTCACGGCGTGAGAGTTTAGCTTTGGGACCGATATAACGTGCCACGTTGTTTCCTTTTTTTAGTGACGCCCCGGCAGCAATGCTGTCAGGCGCTAGTCTGGTCTGCTTGCTACCAGACGGTGGTCTTCAGAACAAAACCCGCCTGACAAGGCGGGTCACCTGCGGTTACTGCAAAAAACGGCTTAAATACGACGACGCTTCGGCGGACGGCAGCCGTTGTGCGGCACCGGCGTGACGTCCTGGATCTGGGTGATCTTGATGCCGAGGCTATTGAGCGCGCGAACCGCGGATTCACGGCCGGGGCCGGGGCCCTTGATGCGAACCTCGAGATTCTTGACGCCGCACTCGACAGCCACCTTGCCAGCCGCTTCCGCAGCAACCTGTGCTGCAAAGGGGGTCGATTTGCGCGAGCCTTTAAAGCCCGCACCGCCCGATGTCGCCCAAGATAAGGCATTACCTTGACGATCAGTGATCGTGATGATGGTGTTGTTGAAGGACGCATGAATATGTGCAATGCCCTCAGCAACGTTCTTTTTGACTTTCTTGCGAACGCGCGCGGATGCGGCGTTGTTCGGTGATTTTGCCATGGTGGTTTCCTTGAATCCGCTACAGGATTACTTCTTCAGCGCTTGCGCTGCTTTGCGCGGTCCCTTGCGGGTGCGGGCATTGGTACGTGTGCGCTGGCCACGAACCGGCAGGCCACGGCGATGTCGTAGACCGCGATAGCAACCAAGGTCCATGAGTCGCTTGATGTTCATCGACAGCTCACGACGAAGGTCACCCTCCACGATGAACTTGCCGATCTCGTCGCGCAGCTTTTCAAGTTCGTTATCGTCGAGATCCTTGACCTTCTTGGTGCTCGGGACGCCGGTGGATGCGCAGATCTTCTCTGCGCGCGGACGACCGATGCCATAGATGGCGGTCAGGCCGATCACGGTGTGCTGGTGGTTGGGGATGTTGACCCCTGCAATACGTGCCATGCGTTATTCCTCGATCAATAACGTTAAATTAACCCTGGCGCTGCTTATGGCGGGGTTCGGTGCAAATCACGCGAACAACGCCCTTGCGCTTGATGATCTTGCAGTTGCGGCAGATCCGCTTCACTGATGCGAGCACTTTCATGATGGCCCTCTTTCTTTCAGTCTTTTAATTACTGGCTAGTTACTTTGTGCGGAAAACAATCCGCGCCCTGCTCAAATCGTACGGAGTCAGTTCGACTGTCACCTTGTCGCCCGGAAGTATCCGGATATAGTTCATTCTCATCTTTCCAGAAATATGCCCCAACACCACATGTCCGTTTTCCAACTTCACCCTGAAGGTGGCATTCGGCAGGTTTTCGAGAATCTCGCCCTGCATCTGAATAACGTCGTCTTTGGACATATGAAGCGTTTATTCCTTTATCTCAACGCGGCAAGATGCCGCCTTTGAAGTTTGCCTTGCGCAGCAGCGACTCGTACTGCTGCGACATTACATAGTTTTGAACCTGCGCCATGAAGTCCATCGTAACCACCACGATGATCAGCAGGGATGTGCCACCGAAATAGAAGGGCACATTCCAACGAGCGATCAAGAATTCTGGCAGCAAGCAAATCAGCGTGATGTACACCGCCCCCGCCAGAGTAAGACGCGTCAGGATACGGTCGATGTAACGCGCGGTCTGTTCGCCCGGACGGATGCCAGGAACAAAGGCGCCGCTCTTCTTCAGGTTGTCGGCGGTTTCTTTGCTGTTGAACACCAGCGCGGTATAAAAGAAGCAGAAGAAAACGATCGCAGCCGCATAAAGCAACGCATGAATCGGTTCACCCGGTGCCAGTGAAGCCGCCAGATCCTTCAGGAAACGCACAAATCCGCTGTCCACATTCCCGGAGGTGAACCAACTCGTAATCGTCGCCGGGAACAAAATGATCGACGATGCAAAAATCGGCGGAATCACGCCCGACATATTCAACTTCAGCGGCAGATGGCTGCTCTGCCCGCCATACACTTTGTTGCCGACCTGACGCTTCGCGTAATTCACGAGAATCTTGCGCTGCCCACGTTCGATAAACACCACCGCGAACGTCACCAAAGCGACAATCACGCAGATCAGAATTGCGCTCAGCGCGTTCATCGATCCGGTGCGCACCAGCTCGAACAGCCCACCCAGCGCACTCGGCAAGCCCGCGGCGATGCCGGCAAAGATGATGATCGAAATACCGTTGCCCAGACCGCGCTCGGTAATCTGCTCACCCAGCCACATCAGAAACATCGTGCCCGTCACCAGCGTCACCACCGTCGTGAAACGAAAAGCCAGACCCGGATCGATCACCAGACGTGCTTGGGATTCCAGCGCAATGGCAATGCCCAAGGCCTGAAAGGTCGCCAACAGCAGCGTTCCATAACGGGTGTATTGAGTGATCTTCCGACGGCCCGATTCGCCTTCTTTTTTCAGCGCTTCGAGCTGCGGCGACACGACTGACAACAGCTGCATGATGATCGATGCCGAGATGTACGGCATGATGCCCAACGCAAAAATCGTGAAGCGCGACAGCGCACCACCAGAGAACATGTTGAACATGCCCAGAATACCGCCACGGTTCTGGTTGAACAGCTCAGCCAACTGCACCGGGTCGATGCCCGGAACGGGAATGTGCGCACCTATCCTGAACACCACCAGCGCAGCCAGCAAGAACCATAAACGGCCCCATGGGAAGCCGCTGGCTGCACTTCTAGCGAGTTTCGGAGAGGTTGCCACTTGATCCCAGCCTAGTGCCTGATTACTCGACCGAACCGCCGGCGGCTTCGATGGCCGCTTTGGCACCTGACGTCGCGATCAGCCCCTTGATAATCAATTTCTTGGTCAGGTCACCGGACTTGATCACGCGAACGACGCGTGCCAGTTCAGGGACGATGCCGGCCTTTTTCAGCACAAGCACATCAACCTCACTCACCGGCAGTTTTTCCAGTTCGGACAAACGCACTTCAGCCTTGAAGGGCTTGCTCTGCGATTTGAAACCGCGCTTGGGCAGTCGACGCTGCAGCGGCATCTGGCCGCCCTCGAAACCCACTTTGTGGAAACCACCTGCACGCGACTTCTGGCCCTTGTGACCACGGCCGGCGGTCTTGCCCAGACCGGAGCCAATGCCGCGACCAACGCGACGTTTGGCGTGCTTGGCACCTGCTGCGGGTTGAATAGTGTTGAGTTCCATGATTTCTCCGTTCGCAAGCAGGGCTTACGACACTACTTTCACGAGATAAGAGACTTTGTTGATCATGCCGCGCACTGCCGGTGTGTCTTCGAGGACGCGCTCTGAATTGATCTTGCGCAGGCCGAGGCCACGAACGGTGTCGCGATGCGACTGCTTGGTCCCGATCAAACCTTTGACCAGCTTGACCTTGATAGTGTTTGCCATATCAGTCACCTCAGCCCAGGATTTCTTCGACCGACTTGCCGCGCTTGGCAGCAATTTCGGAAGGGGTGTTCATCTTCGAGAGGCCGTCAATGGTCGCGCGCACCATGTTGTATGGGTTGGTCGAGCCATGCGACTTCGCCACGACGTTGGTCACGCCCATCACTTCGAAGATTGCGCGCATCGGACCGCCGGCGATCACGCCAGTACCTTCTTTCGCGGGGATCATCATCACTGACGAAGCGCCATGACGACCATGCACCGTGTGCTGCAAGGTGCCATTCTTGAGCGAGACCTTGATCATCTTGCGGCGAGCTTCTTCCATTGCCTTTTGCACAGCGACTGGCACCTCTTTCGACTTGCCCTTGCCCATGCCGATACGGCCATCGCCATCGCCCACCACGGCCAGCGCGGCGAAACCCATGATGCGGCCACCCTTGACGACCTTGGTGACGCGGTTGACCGCGATCATCTTCTCGCGCATGCCATCGTCCGGCTTGTCGCTCTGCATTTTCTGCTGCATTTTTGCCATGATGAGTCTTCCTTAGAACTTCAGACCGGCTTCGCGAGCTGCATCCGCAACTGCTTTTACACGGCCGTGATAGCGGAAACCGGAGCGGTCGAAGGCAACCTCGGCAATACCGGCTTTCAATGCTTTTTCTGCGACGAGCTTGCCCACCAGAGCCGCCGCCGCAGTATTGCCACCCTTGCCTGTCTTGTCTGCGAGTACCTTGCGTATCTCTGCTTCAGCGGTCGATGCAGATGCCAATACCTTAGCGTCGGGGCTGATAATGGTGGCGTAGATGTGCAGGTTGGTGCGGTGAACAGCAAGGCGATTTACTTTTAATTCTGCAATTTTCGCGCGCGTTTGCCGAGCGCGACGCAGACGGGATGCTTTCTTGTCCATGGTCAACCCTTACTTCTTCTTGGTTTCTTTGATCAGCACCACTTCGTCCACGTAGCGGACGCCCTTGCCCTTGTAAGGCTCGGGGGGACGGTAGTTGCGCACCTCGGCGGCCACCTGGCCGACCTTTTGGCGATCAATGCCCTTGATGATGATTTCTGTTTGCGAAGGGGTCTCGCACTTCACCCCGTCTGGCATCTGATGAACGACCGGGTGCGAGAAGCCCAGCGAGAGATTCAGCTTATCGCCCTGCGCCTGAGCACGGAAACCCACGCCCACCAGCGAGAGCTTCTTCTCGAAACCTTTGCTGACGCCATTAACCAGATTGTTGACCAATGCACGGACGGTGCCGGACATGGCGTTGGCTTCACGGCTCTCATCGGCCGGCGTAAAGGTCAGCGTGCTGTTTTCATTCTTCACAACGACCTGACCGGTCAGCGGAAGCGACAGCGTGCCCTGCGGGCCTTTGACCGAGATCTTATCGGCTGCAATCGTGACTTCAACGCCAGAAGGCAGCGGGATCGGCATCTTACCTACTCGTGACATGTCGTTCCCCCCCTTAGGCCACGTAGCACAGGATCTCGCCACCGGTGCCGGTAGCGCGCGCCTTGCGGTCAGTCATGACGCCCTTGGGCGTGGAAACGATGGTGACACCGAGACCATTCATCACTGTCGGTATCTCGCCTTTGCCACGATAGATGCGCAGACCCGGGCGCGAAACGCGCTCGATCTTTTCGATCACGGGACGGCCTGCGTAGTACTTCAGCTCGATATTCAACTCGGGCTTGCTGCCCTGACTCACGCTGAAATTTTCAATATAGCCTTCATCCTTCAGCACGCGTGCGATGGCCACCTTCAGCTTTGACGAGGGCATCACAACGGTCGACTTGTTTACGCTCTGCGCGTTACGGATACGCGTCAGCATATCGGCGATAGGATCGCTCATACTCATCGCATCTTCTCCTATTACCAGCTGGCTTTGGTCATACCCGGGATTTCGCCGCGCATGGCGATCTCACGGAGCTTGATACGGCCGAGGCCGAACTTGCGGAAGGTGCCACGCGGACGACCCGTCAATGCGCAACGGTTGCGCTGACGGTTCGGTGCCGAGTTACGCGGCAGCGCCTGCAGTTTCAGACGAGCCTCGTAACGCTCTTCTTCCGACTTCGACTGGTCGTCGATGATGGCTTTCAACTCGGCGCGCTTGGCAGCGTATTTCTTTACCAGTGCAGCGCGCTTTTGTTCACGGTTAATCAGTGCCAGTTTTGCCATGGCAACCTCAATTTCTGAACGGGAATTTGAATGCGGCGAGAAGCGCCTTGGCTTCTTCGTCGCTCTTGGCGGTCGTGGTAATGCTGATGTTCATGCCACGCAGCGCATCGATCTTGTCGTACTCGATCTCGGGGAAAATGATCTGCTCTTTCACACCGATGTTGTAGTTGCCACGACCATCGAACGCCTTGCCCGATACACCACGGAAGTCACGCACGCGAGGAAACGCGATGGTGATCAGACGATCCAGGAATTCATACATGCGCGGACCACGCAACGTGACCATGCAACCGATAGGGTAGCCCTCGCGTATCTTGAAGCCAGCGATAGCTTTGCGAGCCTTGGTCACGACGGGCTTTTGGCCTGCGATCTTGGTCATGTCGCCGACTGCGTGCTCAATGATTTTCTTGTCGGCGACTGCCTCGGACAAACCCATGTTAAGGGTGATCTTGGTCAGACGCGGGACTTCCATCACCGACTTGTATCCAAACTTTGCGGACAAGTCAGCGACAACCTTGTTTCTGTAGAGTTCTTGTAGACGTGCCATGATTTTTACGCCTTCACAACTTCGCCGCTGGACTTGTAAACGCGAACGCGCTTGCCATCGACCAGCTTGACACCAACGCGATCCCCCTTGCCGGTAGCGGCATTGAACAGCGCGACATTGGAAATGTGGATGGGCATGGTCTTGTCAACGATGCCTCCGACTGCACCCGTCATCGGGTTGGGCTTGACAGCCTTTTTAACGACATTGACGCCCTCCACGATCACGTGCTGCGCGTCCACGCGTTGCTGCACGACACCGCGCTTGCCTTTGTCTTTGCCGGTCAGGACGATGACCTCATCGTTTTTACGGATCTTCTCCATGGCGACTCCTTACAGAACTTCCGGCGCCAGCGAGACGATCTTCATGAAGCGCTCAGTGCGCAGTTCACGAGTGACCGGTCCGAAAATGCGCGTACCAATGGGTTCGAGCTTAGCGTTCAGCAGCACGGCAGCATTGCCGTCGAAGCGGATCAGCGAGCCATCCTGACGACGCACGCCTTTCGCTGTGCGCACGACGACAGCGTTGTAGATCTCGCCTTTTTTGACACGCCCGCGTGGAGCGGCGCGCTTGACGGTGACCTTGATCACATCACCCACACCAGCGTAGCGGCGTTTTGAACCACCCAGCACCTTGATGCACATGACTTCTTGTGCACCCGTGTTGTCGGCTACCTCGAGCCGGCTCTCAGATTGAATCATGATTTCTCTTTCCCAACTTAATCCGCGCGGGAGGCAGGATGCCCCCTTGTGCGGTCAGTCTTGGTCCCGCCAGCATCTCCGAAAACGAAGCCGCTGATTGGGTTGACAAAAAAACTATACGTTTTTACTTCTGCTTCCCGAGCGAAGGGACTTGGCTCGGACTTCCGCCGTAGAACGGAAAGCCCATGATTATGCCTTATTTACGGCTGGGCGCGCAAGTGTCAGACGGCCTGCGCTTGCTGCACTACCTTGGTAACCGTCCAGGACTTGGTTTTCGAGATCGGGCGACCTTCCTGAATTTCAACGGTGTCACCGGTCTTGGCGACGTTACCCTCGTTGTGAGCGTGATATTTGTTCGAGCGAACAATGATCTTGCCGTACAGCGGATGACGCACCCGGCGCTCGATCAGCACCGTCACCGTCTTGTTCATCTTGTCGGAGACCACAGTGCCGACCAGCGTGCGCTTGAGCGCTTTCTTCTCTGTCGCGTTCATTATTGGCCGTCCTTCTGGTTGATCACAGTCTTCACGCGTGCGATGTCACGACGAACTTTTTTCAGCTGCGAAGTGTTCTGTAGCTGCTGGGTCGCGACCTGCATGCGCAGACCGAATTGGGCTTTCAACAGGTCATTCAGCTCTTTCTTGAGCGCTGTGACGTCCTTGCCCTGGAGTTCAGATGCTTTCATTTGGATGCTCCCTTATTGGCCGACCTGACGAACGACGAAGGTGGTCGACAGTGGCAGCTTGGCAGCGGCAAGGCGGAACGCCTCGCGCGCCAGCGCTTCATCAACACCATCCATCTCGTACAGGACTTTGCCCGGCTGGATCTCGGCGACGTAGTACTCCGGGTTACCTTTACCATTACCCATGCGAACTTCAGCCGGCTTGTTGGATATCGGCTTGTCCGGGAAGATCCGGATCCAGATGCGGCCGCCACGTTTGATGTGACGGGTCATCGCACGACGCGCGGATTCGATCTGACGCGCAGTGATGCGACCGCGGCCGGTTGCCTTCAGTCCGAACTCGCCAAAGGACACGGAGGTACCGCGCTCATGCGAAATACCCTTGTTACGGCCTTTTTGCTCTTTACGATATTTTCTGCGTGCTGGTTGCAGCATGGTTATTCTCCTGCTTTCTCGGCCGGTGCTTCGGGAGCAGCGGCTTTCTTGGTGCGCACTCGTTTGGCTGCCGGAGCTGCCGGCGCCGCGGCTGCCTCTGCGGGAGCAGGCTCGGCGCGCTTGGTACGTGCACCACGACCTGCGGGCTTGCCATCGTCACGGCGAGGCGCACGGCGCTTGCGCTCGTCGTCAGTTGCCACCTCGGCCACCGGCGTCTCTCCGCTGGCCAGACGATCGCCCTTGTAGACCCACACCTTGATTCCGATGATGCCGTAAGTGGTCTCTGCCTCGCCAAAGCCATAGTCGATGTCGGCGCGCAGCGTGTGCAGTGGTACTCGACCTTCGCGATACCACTCGGTACGGGCAATCTCGATGCCGTTCAGACGACCGGACGACATGATTTTGATACCTTGCGCACCAAGCCGCATGGCATTCTGCATCGCGCGTTTCATCGCGCGACGGAACATGATTCGCTTCTCAAGCTGCTGAGCGATTGAATCGGCGATCAGCTGAGCATCGGTCTCAGGCTTGCGAATCTCTTCGATGTTGACGTGCACGGGCACGCCCATCATCTTGCCTAACGTGGACTTCAGCACTTCGATGTCTTCGCCCTTCTTGCCGATCACAACTCCCGGACGCGAGCTGAAAATCGTGATGCGCGCGTTCTTGGCAGGGCGCTCGATCAGCACGCGGCCAACCGAGGCGTTCTTGAGCTTTTTTTTCAGGAAAGCGCGCACGCTCAGGTCTTCCTTGAGCATGCCGGCGAAGTTGCTGTTACCCGCAAACCAACGGGAGCCCCAGTTACGGGTGACAGCCAGACGAAAGCCTGTCGGATGAATTTTCTGTCCCATCGTGATTCCCTTAGTTACCGACAGTCACGTAGATGTGACAGGTTTGTTTTGAAATGCGGTCGCCCCGACCCTTTGCGCGAGCAGTGAAGCGCTTGAGCACAGCACCTTTCTCGACAAAAATGGTCTTGACGCTCAGTTCGTCGATGTCGGCACCGTCGTTGTGCTCTGCATTCGCGATCGCAGACTCCAATACCTTCTTGATGATGACCGCGCCTTTTTTAGGGCTGAAAGTCAAAATGTTGAGCGCCTGCTCGACCTTTTTACCGCGAATCAGGTCAGCAACAAGGCGGCCCTTCTGTGCCGACAGACGCGCGCTGCGGAGAGTAGCTTTAGTTTCCATCATCGCACCTTATTTCTTGGCCTTCTTGTCGGCGGCGTGACCCTTAAAAGTACGGGTCAGCGCGAATTCGCCGAGCTTGTGACCGACCATGTTCTCGGACACATAGACAGGCACATGCTGCTTGCCATTGTGGACTGCGATCGTCAGGCCAATGAAGTCCGGCATGATGGTCGAACGACGCGACCAAGTCTTGATCGGCTTCTTGTCGCGAGTGGCTTGCGCCGTCTCGACTTTTTTCAGCAGGTGGGCGTCGCAAAACGGCCCTTTTTTCAATGAACGTCCCATGTCTTACCCCTTATTTCTTGCCGCGACGCGAGACAATCATCGACGTTGTGCGCTTGTTGCGACGCGTCTTCTTGCCTTTGGTCTGCTGACCCCACGGCGACACCGGATGGCGACCTGCTGCCGTCCTGCCTTCGCCACCACCGTGCGGGTGATCGATCGGGTTCATCGCCACACCGCGGACGGTCGGGCGGATACCGCGCCAGCGCGTCGCACCGGCCTTGCCGATCTTGCGCAGGTTATGTTCACCATTGCCCACTTCGCCGACGGTTGCGCGACACTCCACGTGAATGCGGCGAACTTCGCCAGAACGCAGACGAACCTGAGCGTAAATGCCTTCGCGCGCCATCAGCACGACACCCGCACCTGCAGTGCGCGCAATTTGCGCTCCTTTGCCGGGCATCATCTCGACGCAATGCATCGTCGTACCAACCGGAATATTGCGGATAGGTAGGCAGTTGCCCGGTTTAATCGGTGCTTCAGGCCCGTTCATAAGCTGGTCGCCTACCGCCATGCCTTTGCTGGCGATGATGTAACGGCGCTCGCCATCTGCATAGCAGAGCAGTGCAATATGCGCGCTGCGGTTCGGGTCGTACTCGAGACGCTCGACTTTCGCGGGAATCCCGTCCTTGATACGACGGAAGTCAACAACCCGGTAGTGCTGCTTGTGACCACCGCCCAGATGACGGGTAGTGATGTGACCGTTGTTGTTGCGACCTGCACTCTTTGATTTTTTCTCAATCAGACCGGTGTGCGGACGACCCTTGTAGAGATCGGGATTGACTACCTTCACCATGCCGCGACGGCCGGGCGAGGTCGGCTTTAACTTAACGAGTGCCATTATTTAGCCTCCTCGGTGAAGTTGATTTCCTGACCGGGCTTCAGGCAGACAAATGCGCGACGGGTCTGGTTACGGCGACCGGTAAAACGGCCAGCGCGCTTGACTTTGCCCGGACGATTCGATACCTGCACCGAATCGACCTGCACCTTGAACAGCAGCTCGACCGCGGCTTTGATCTCTGGCTTGGTCGCATCGGACGTCACGAGGAACACAACCTGCTCGTTCTTCTCTGCCACGAATGTCGCCTTCTCCGAAATCACAGGAGCGAGCAAAACCTTCATTAGGCGCTCTTCACTATGTTTGATGACTGCGCTCATGCCAGCATCTCCTCAATCTTTGCCAGTGCCGGCTTGGTGATAAGCACCTTCTTGAAGAACACCAGCGACACAGGATCGGCCTGACGTGGTTCGCAAATCAGTACGTTGGGCAGATTGCGGGAGGCCAGCAACAAGTTTTCGTCCAGGTTATCGGTAATGACCAGCACGGAATCCAGCCCCATGGTCTTGAGCTTTTGCGCAAGCAACTTGGTCTTGGGCGCCTCAACAGACAGGCCCTCGATCACTGAGAGACGGCCCTCGCGCGCCAGTTGCGACAAGATCGAGCAAACACCTGCGCGATACATTTTCTTGTTGAGCTTTTGTGAGAAGTTCTCGTCAGGCGAGTTCGGGAAGGTGCGACCGCCTCCACGCCAGATCGGCGAAGATGACATACCGGCACGTGCACGGCCCGTACCCTTTTGACGCCACGGCTTCTTGGTGGTGTGCGCGACTTCTTCGCGATCTTTTTGCTTGCGGTTGCCGCTACGAGCGTTCGCCTGATAGGCAACCACGAGCTGATGGATCAGTGCTTCGTTGTAGTCACGGCCGAAGATAGTGTCCGGCGCAGCGACGTTGGACGACGCCTGCCCTTGCGCGTTCAGGAGCTTGAGTTCCATCGCTTAGCCCCCCTTCTTTGCTTTGACTTTGACGGCCGGCAGCAGTACGACCTGGCCATTCTTGGCGCCAGGAACCGCACCCTTGACCAGGATCAGATGTCGCTCGGCATCGACGCGAGCGATCTCAAGGTTTTGCACGGTGCGAGTGACATCACCCATATGGCCAGTCATACGCTTGCCTGGAAAAACACGGCCCGGATCCTGCGCCATACCAATGGAACCAGGCACATTGTGAGAGCGAGAGTTACCGTGAGTGGCTCGCCCTGAACGGAAGTGATAGCGCTTGATGGTGCCGGCGTAGCCTTTACCGATAGTGACACCCTGGATGTCAACCTTTTGGCCGGCTTCGAACAAACTGACCGCGATGGTGTCACCCGGCTTGAACTCGGATGCCTTGGCGGGATCGACAGGAAATTCCTTGAGGACAGTACCTGCCTCAACGCCAGCTTTGGCCAGATGGCCCGCCTCAGCCTTGTTAACGCGGGAGGCTCGGCGTTTGCCGAAGGTGACCTGGACGGCAGAGTATCCGTCGGTTTCAGGCGTTTTGATTTGTGTCACGCGGTTGTCAGAGACATCCAGCACGGTCACAGGGATCGAATCCCCGTCATCCGTAAAGATGCGCATCATGCCAACCTTGCGACCTAAAAGGCCCAGGCTCATTGTTTTCTCCATTCCCACCTTCGATTGGGCGGGGCTGATGTTTATAAAACTGTAAGGTTGAAAGCGCTGAAAAGGTCAACTTTCACCGAAGCCACCGATTATAGCCGGTAAAACCGCGCTCCGGCAAGTACCGGAGCGCAGAGCTCAACGCTTGTAAATTACTGCAACTTGATTTCAACGTCGACGCCGGCCGGAAGATCCAGTTTCATGAGCGCATCCACGGTCTTTTCTGTCGGATCGACAATATCCATCAGACGCTGGTGGGTGCGGATCTCGAACTGGTCGCGCGAGGTCTTGTTCACGTGCGGTGAGCGCAGCACGTCCCAGCGCTGCTTCCGGGTAGGCAAGGGGACCGGGCCTTTGACTATTGCGCCGGTGCGCTTCGCCGTGTCGACGATCTCGAGGGCCGACTGATCGATAAGGCGATAGTCGAAGGCCTTGAGGCGAATGCGAATTTTTTGCTTTTCCATCATGCTTCCTTAAAAGAGCGGGCCGCGGGCAGAGAAGGCCCGCGACAATCTGTTCATCATCCGGGAGACCGGAACGGCAATTACTCGATGATCTTGGCGACGACACCGGCGCCGACAGTGCGGCCGCCTTCACGGATCGCAAAG
>Ga0315901_10003766_pt1 | contig 19396 bp, 17 predicted proteins | sample LakEriMetagenome_10_FD_203761 | JGI IMG/M metagenome (GOLD analysis project Ga0315901, IMG submission 203761) | Freshwater fungal communities from buoy surface, Lake Erie, Ohio, United States - Buoy 2 MA116 | ecosystem: Environmental > Aquatic > Freshwater > Lake | place: USA: Lake Erie, Ohio... | reverse complement strand
GAGGGTGGCGGAGGTGCCCACACACACCAGCTCCTCGCCTGGGCAGTGGAGCCGATCACGCAGGCGGCGGATCAGGCAGGCCAGATCGGTGCCCTGGGCTCCATCGAAGGTGTGGAACTCGTCCACCACCAGGTAGCGCAGCACGCTGGAGCCGTCTGACAGCCGACCGTTGTGGGCCCAGAGCCCCTGCACATGGGGCTGGAGCAGCAGGTAGTCGAGCTGTTTGTAGTTGGTGAGCAGCAGGTCGGGCGGGGCCTTGTGGAGGGTGTCGCGATCGGTGATCACCTGCTCGGGCCCCATGGCGATGGCGCTCTGCTCCTCCTGATCGCCGATGTAGAGGCCGGCGCGCAGGCCGGCAATGGCCGGAACGGTGTGGATCAACCGGGCGATGCGCTTGGCCTGATCGGTGGCCAGGGCATTCATCGGATAGATGAGGATCACCTTCACGCCGCGCTGGCCGGCCTGCTGGGCCAGGCGGCAGTGATCGAGGCAGGGGTAGAGGAAGGCCTCGGTCTTGCCCGAGCCGGTGCCGGTGGCCACCAGGGTGTTCTGAGGCGAGCCGGGACTGAGCCGCTGGAAGGCCAGCTCCTGGTGCCGCCAGGGCGGGAAGGGCAGCTGCAGCTCAGGAAACCAATCGGAACGCCGGCCCCGGTGGAACGGCAGGGCGATCGACACATAGGGGCCCTTGATCAGGCGCTGGCGGTCGGCCAGGAAGCGATCGATCAGCCCGGAGAAGCCAGGAGTGGTGGGGTGGAAGGCGGTGCGGATGGCATCGGCCGCCACCTGCTCCAGCTCACTGGCGACGACGGACGGGAGCAAGGGATGCGGCCGATCTGCAACACCAGGCTAAGTGGCATGCCAGTACTGCCAAGGGTTGCGAACAATGCAGGTCCTGCATCATTCAAGCCCTGACACAGCGCCGTGCCACCGTCAGCGGCAGAAAGAATCGAGGTAATCAGCAACGCAGTTGAGACCTTCGATACGTGCCATCAGCAGCCGTGGTGGTTCTTCACCAAGGTGACGGTTGGGCTGCTCGATCCAATGACGTATCAAGCGCTGATCCCCTCCGCAGAGGCCATGAAGGCTGCGGTAGATGCGCAGAAACAGCAGCGCCAGCTGTCCTTCAGCACTGGGTTGGTGCTGGCTCAGCACCTCGCTGAGCTCTTGGGGGCTGAGGCCGAGAACTTGGGCGGCCCGGCCGCAGGCCTCAGCCACCAGCTGGGCGTCGGATTGGTCGAGTGGGGTCTGCGGCATGTCAGCCGGGCGCCTCTTCTGTCGTGAACGGATTGAGCAGCGGCACCTCAAAACCGCTGAAGTCAGCCACGTTGCGGGTGACCACCGTGAGGTGATGCACCTTGGCGATGGCGGCGATCATCGCGTCTTCGTAAAGGGTGTCGGACTGACGATGCATCAGTTGAGCCCAGCAGCGAAAAGCCGGGCCATCGAGGCTGAGGATGTTGAATGTGTCACTCACCTGATCCAGCCAGCACTCGATCTCGGCGGCCTTGGCGGTGTCCTTCTCGCGGGTGCGTTCAATCCCGGCCGGGATTTCGCCGAGGGTCACGCTGGCGAGATGCAGGTCAGCATCGTCAACGCTCTGGAGCCAGGCGAGCACGGCGCCATGGGGGCGGGGCCTGCGCAGTTCAGAGACCACGTTGGTGTCAAGCAGGAAGGCCATGGCCTACAGCTCAACGACGGGCCGGCGGCGGGCAGCGCCTCGAGGTGGCACCAGGGAGTCGGTGCGGGCCTCGGGGGACAGCAACAGCTCCTTGAGGCTGGGCCTGGCTGCGACCTGAAGACGACGCCACTGCTCGATCGGCACCAACACGGCCGTTTCGGTACCGCGCCGGGAGACCACCTGAGGGCCCTCCCGCTGGCAGGCATCGAGCAGCTCACTGAAGCGCGCTTTGGCGTGCTGTACGGGCCAAACAGCCATGCACTCTGCTTTCGAGCTGCTGCGTTACTATTATAGGCTGCGAAAAGCCAGGAACTAAGCCACTTGTCGCGTTTGTGCGAGAGTAGTGATGTTGGGCAAAGGATGCATGCTGGAAACCAGTTCGCGACTGCTGCGCTTCAGGACTGGATTCAGTGCACGAACCTCTGCCGAGTCATGGCCAGCTTTCTGGTTATCAAAATTTCTCCCATACTAGAATACCGATTATAGAGGTTTGAGCGCATGACTCGGATCAAGATTCAATTCAGAGTTGTTTCAGAGAATCATAAGATAACCCCAGTCGAAGGACCTATTTGCTATTTAAGGAGAAATGAGTCATGGAATGACTGGTTTAAATATCAGAGTGTATTCGAGCTTATATTTATTAACGAGGATGGCGAAGAGCACTCTGCAGGATCCGTAAAGATTGGCACTGACTCAATGGATACCAGCAGGTCCCAAGCTGACGAAGTAGGCTATAGCAAGACTCCACTAGAAGCAAGCTTTTCTGAGCTGCCTGACAATTATTGTTCGCTTGGCCAGTCAGAAAACTACTACGAGACTCTAGCATCCTTTGGAGACGAGACACGGGTCTCCATTTTGTCATCGCTTCGCGACTTAGCGTTTTGCCCAGCACATGCAGATAGATTCAAGGACCTCAATGTTTACATTGATTCTATTGCCAGAGATATTAGCGAAAGTGTTATTTCAAGAAGATTCCATGCACTAGCGACGGGCAAAATTGAGTTGACTCCTTTTGCATTCTGCTTTAAAAATAATGGTGACGCTCGATATTCAGATTATTCAATGGACTTTGATGTTAATCCTTGCTCTTCTCCACCAACCAATCTACATGCAATAATCGGCCGGAACGGAGTGGGGAAGACTAATTGCTTGCGTTCCATGGTTACTTCTGTTGTCAATCCAGGCAGCATAAATGCAGGCTTTGTCAATTGCCTAGGCGAGGACTCATTCCCATTCAGACGAATTGTATCAGTTTCCTTTAGTGCATTTGATCCATTTCCCCCAGCTCCTAGCAGCGAAGGAACCTCCGGGAGTGTTGAGTACCAATACATAGGACTGAAAAGCACCAGCGCACAAGAATCGGAGAATGTTAACAGCATTAATGCAGCATTTATCTACAGTTCCTTTCTCGAGGCCGCTACATTATGCAAGCAAGGAGTTCGTCGTGATAGGTGGGCAAAAGCTCTCGGATCATTAAAGACAGACCCCATTTTCTCCGATAGCTGCATCGAGGACATTGCATCAAAAGACAGTGAGCTCTTGTCATTTAAGGATATCTTTGATCGACTCAGCTCTGGCCATAAGATAATATTGCTTACTATCACTAGGTTGGTTGCTGCAACCGAGGAGAAGACTCTCATACTCCTAGACGAGCCCGAAGCACATCTGCATCCACCATTACTTGGCTCATTCATGAGATGCTTAAGTGATTTGTTGATAGACAGGAATGCTGTAGCAGTTATAGCGACACACTCCCCAGTCGTTCTACAAGAAGTTCCCGCATCATGCTCATATATCATGACTAGAAATGGGAGTAAAGTATCAGTCTATAGGCCTACCATTGAAACCTTTGGCGAAAGCATCGGAATCCTTACTTCTGAGATTTTTGGACTTGAAGTTGTTGAATCTGGATTCCACCAGTTTATCAGTGAACTAGCAAATAAGTATCCGACTTATCAGGAGGCTATAGATGCCCTTGGCGGGAAGCTAGGCAGCGTCGGCAGGGCCATTCTGCGGCTTAGGTATACACAGGCATAGAGATATGAAATCGTTGAATCTCCCAGCCCTCGATGGCTATCGAGACCTAATAGCATCATGCGCATCGAGCTATGCACAGGAAAGAACGCGTTCAAGAAAGGAAAGAATCTTGGACTCAATTGATGCACTTATAGAATCAGGCAACAGGTATAATCAATTAGCCACGCAAGGTTCTCTTGGAGAAATAGTCGAGTCTAGCATTTGCGGTGTTGCTGAAAAAGATGATCTAATAGATCTCTATGAGGCAAAGTTAGTAAAAGGCAAAGCACAAGAGCGGGGGAGAAGAGTGTATGACGACATTAAGGATAGCGCTCCTCTAGGGATCTGCCCATTGTGCAGTCAATTGCCAGTCGCCATGTTAGATCACTACCTGCCAAAGTCAAAGTATCCAGCATATTCTATTTTTCCGGCAAATCTGGTTCCCTCGTGCCATAGGTGTAACCTTATTAAGCTCTCCAAGGCGAATGGCCTCACTCTTCACCCGTATTATGATGACATTCAGGATAAAGAATGGCTGGAATGTTCGATGCAAATAGAGGATGACACTATCGTTGTGAATTATTGTGTTAGGGAAGATGTTTCCCCATGGACAGCACGAGAGAGGATGGTCAATCATCTTAAGGATGTTGGAGTTGCTGAGCTGTATCAAGTATCTGCTTCCAACCATTTAATTGAGATTAGGGAGAGCCTGGTGAGGCTCGGTAGCAAAGGTGGTCCTGTATCGGTGCGCGAGCACCTATTGGAGGGACTTAGTACACGCAAGCATGCAAGCCTAAACTCATGGGGGACCGCATTATATTCAGAGATGTGCTCTTGCCAATGGTTTATCAATGGAGGTTACTCAAAAATTGAAACAGTCTAGCAAGATTACCGGCCAACTCAAGATCCTCCCTGCCTGTTGGATGAAGCACACAAAAGCATTGTGATGATATCTTTCCAGGCATTGGAGGATGTTTGCGATAGTAGCTCTTAGCAGATGCAGTCTCAGTGCTATGCATTGAAGCCACTCCACCCAACTCGATAATCCTCCACCCGATCACACCTCACCCACGGTGCCACGTAGGTAATCGTCCGCTCCACCGGCCCGCCTGGCAGGGTGTCATCAAGGATCGTGCGCGACACGGGGCCGGAGGTCATGTCCTTGATGTCCTCCCAGCCGTCTTGTTTGCTGGCACCTCGCCCTTTCCCTTTGCGGGGGAATCCGACGCCGGTGAGGCCCTTGCTGTTGGTGAACACGATGCGGCCATTCATGTCGTACCAGGTGTCGCGTTCGTATTGCTGCATCACCGGGAACTGCACGCGGTAGATGGTGATCAGTTCATCGAGGGTGAGCCCAAGGGCCTGGGCCACCAGCACATCGATCTCGACCAAGGCCTGGCGGCGGGCGTAGTCGCTGCGCAGGGCGCAGTGGCGCTGCCAGGTGGGGGTGAGGTTGGAGAAGAAATCCTGGGGGAGGCGGGGATCATCGTTCTTGGCCCAGCGCTGCTCTCGGAAGGCATCATCCCAGCACTCGCTCCAGAGCTCGGCGTAGTGGGTGGTGAGGCAGTTGAGGGCGAGGCTTCGAAGTATCAAACTACAGTCAGGCTGAACTACGGGAAGCTGCCGTGCTATCTCGTTCAAAAAATGGCCTTTCCCGGTAGTCTTTACAAAAAAGTCAAAGGGAATCGAAGAGTAGCTTGCGGCTAGTCCCGCAAGCATTCTCTGCTCTTTAGGTGCAACAGAAAAGCCTGTGTAGATATGAGATACATCAGGGGGGATGATGCAGCTGATTTGAGTTCTTTCTCCTGCCTGACTCAACATGGTCCTGGAAATAACTCGATAAAAGTCTGTTACCGGCTTCTTTTTGCTCCACGGCACCCGCTGTATGCGTGCACGGTATTCTGAGGGCGGGACATTTGGCTTGTAATTGGTGCGGGGCAGGTAGTCTTCTGGCAAGGCGGTGAGATCGAGACAGTCGTAGGCCCGATTGGTGTTGCAGATTGCCTTGGGCGTTTGGTAGAGAGGATTGGCGACATTAAACAGAGGGCCTGAAAGGATTAGTTCGGTCGGCTCAGCGGGAAAACTGGTGTCACGACGAATCGTCCCCTCTTTCTGGGCGTTGGTCTCATGCCACATCTCCAGCGCAATGTAATCACCGTGGAGATCGCCCAGTCGTTTTGGCACCGCAGAAAACTTTTCCAGCACACTCTGGAGTTGTTGGGAATGAAGTGCTGGCAATCGAGCCTGGCGGGGAGGGGTACCGGGCTCGTCATAAAGACGTGCGAACAGACACAAAACCTGCTCATCTACTGAAACGATTCTCTGAGGATGTCCTTTCAATTCCCAGCGGCAGTTCGCGTCCTTAATTCCTGGAACAACGCCAATGCCGTCGGACCTAAAGCACTCATCTAACGTTGACGCTGCAAATAGATTAGCCAAGGAGATAAATCGTGCACTAAAGTGTTGCCCTTGCGGCTTTGCATAGACATTTATGCTGAACTTAACAGTGTTGTGAACCTCGCCAAAGAGTTTGTATTCGTTTTCGAACTGAAAGTGGCCTCGAAGCCATTGATAAAGCACCTCCCTCAGTGATCGGCCCTTCGGGTCGTCATACACCCCTTCCGGATGTAGAAATCCTTGCACGCCCTGTGATGACGCGATCCGCCAGGCCTGCGGCAGAAAGCATTTGAACAGATTCGTCTGACTCCCCACCAGCAGTGGATAATTCCCAACCGCATTCAAAAAAGCCTGGCTGCCGTTCTGGGTTTCGAATTCCTCGAGATAGGCAGCCCGCAGGTTGAGGTGTTGGCTAAAGGCCTGGCTGCGACGCTTCGCCAGCTCGCTGGCGCTCACCTTGCGAACCAGCACCATCGGGTCTGCGTCGCCGATCACCCCCTTCTCCTCCCAAGTAACCTTCAGCCAGGGTGGATTCCCCACGATCACATCGAAGCCGCCGGCCTTGAGCAGATCGGCAAACTCCAGATCCCAATGCAATGGCCGCACGCGAACGGCCACCTGCTCTGCCAGCCGCAGCCGCTCGATTTCCTCCAGCAGCTTGTTTTTGTTCACATAGCCGTGGCTATCGTTGAAGTTCACGGCCAGCTGCTTGGGCTGCGTGTCAGGCAGCAACTGCAGCTGCTCCTCCTCTTCATCCACCACCGATTCGATGTCCCCCAGCACGCAGCTGAGATCGTTGAGCCATTCCTCGCGGCTGGGTAGCTGGCGGGCCTGTTCCAGGGGCCAGAACCACAGGGCGCACCAGTAGTCCATCGCCAACTTCAGGCGCAGGCGGGCATTGGCATTGGCGATGCCATCCCCTGCCACTTCCTGGCTTTGGATGCGGTCTTTGAGGCTGAGCGGTTTCCAATCCTGCCCCGCATCCCCCTCCGGATCACCCCACACCGGCAGCGGGTCGGTGGTGCGCTCGCGGATCTGCGCCAGCTGGTCGGCCCACCCCTGCATCAGGCCATCAGCGATGCGGCTCAGCCGCTGCAGCCTGCGCAGCTCCGCACCGCTGAATGGCTTAGCGGAGAAGGTCTTCTTCCAGCTGGTGATCGTTTTCACCTCCTCGGGCAACAGCTCCTTGATCACCGCATTGGCCTTGATCGCCATGCCGGGATCGGGCAGTAGGAAATGGAAGATGGCGTCATCCGGCAGCTCCTGATCCCAGGGCAGTTCCTCCGGGGCTTGCTCGTGCCAGAGCTTCGAGGGTTTCGCTTTCTTGCCCTCCTGGGGCAGCTGGTGCAGGCGGTAGATCTGGCGCCGGCAGCCCACCAGCGAATTGCCGCAGAGCAACTGCTGGCCAAACCAGGGCACGAAGGCCCGGCCTTTCTCCGGCTGGTAGATGCTGTTGAGCCACAGGCTCACCTCCGCCAGCTCGATCGCCACCGGGTTGAGGTCCACCCCGAACACGTTGCGATCGGCCAGCCGCATCTTCACCTTTTGCAGCTCCTGCTCGAAGACGGCATGGGAGATGGTCTGCTTCAGCTCCTGCTGGCGCAGCTCCAGATACTTCAGGGCCAGCTGGTTGATCAGTTCATTCAGGTAGGCCGCAGAGCCCAGGGCCATCTCCAGCAGCTTGAAGCCCAGGATGTCGGTGGCCGTCTTGCCGGGCAGGAGCTCTTTGAGCGTGTATTTGATCTGGCAGCGGGTGAGCGATTCAGGCGTGTAGTAACTGGCGCTCTTGATCCGGTCGCGGCCGGCCAGGCGGTAGATGAAGGTTCCCTTCTCGTAGAGCTTCGGGCCGGTGCCTTCGGCATTGGGCACGATCTCCTCACGCTTGTAGTTGCCCAGCTGGCTGCGGGGCACGAAATGCCCCACCTCCAGTTCGTCGTGGGCCTTGCCGCGGGCCTGCACGGCGCCCTCGTCGTCGTCTGGGCTGTCGTCAGCGTCGTCGTCGTCCTCATCCGCTGGGGCGGCAGCTTTCTTGGGTGCCGGCTGCACCTCGTAGAGATCCTCCTCCGCGAAGAACCCCCGGAAGCTGAGCAGTGCCTCATACACCGAGCCCAACTGGTTGATGCCCAGCTGGGCGTAGCTCACGCGGCCGCGCTTGCGGCCGGCCTTGGCCTTGGTGAGCGACATCAGCTCGATCACCTCCCGCAGCACACCATTGCGGAAACGCACCCGCGCCTTGGTGATCGCCCCGCCCAGCAGGGGCATGCGGCTGGGATCAAACAGGTGGCTCTTGAGCGGCGTGATCCGGAAGCTCTCATGGATCTCGGGCTCCCCCTCGCCGCTGATCTGCCCCTGCAGCTCGCTGTCCCCCCGTTTGGGGTAGCCCTCCCAGATCATCTGGAAAAGGCGCTCCAGCGAATCGTGGATGTAGGTGCTCTCCCGATCGGCGTCGCTGAGCAGCGGCACCTGCTCCAGATCCCGCAGCCGCTCCAGGCTGTACCCGCGCCGGTACACCTCCGAGCCCATCGGGATGTAGTTCAGCTCAGGACGAGCCTCGATGTAAAAGAGGAACAGCAGCCGATACATGAAGCGCAGACACTCTTCGCTGAGCTGTTTTTCATCGACCAGCTGGAACGCCGCATCCTTCTGCTTGTAGCGGATGTGCCATACCGCCTCATTACCCAGCAGCTCGATCGATTTGCGCAGGGCGTACTTGAGATCGCCACTCACCTCATAGGCGTGCTTGTGGCTGTTCTCATCAAGGTTGTCGAGCAGCGGTGTACCCCCCTCGCTAGGGCAGAGATGCTCGCGGTGCAGCAAGGTGGCCGCCGCCAGGAAGGCATCGACCTGCCGCTCGGCATACAGCGTGCCCACCTCAAAGCGCAGCAGCCGTGAGGCCCCCCACTTGAAGCGATCGATCAGCAGCAGCTCATCGCGGCTGATCAGCAGCAACCAGCGGGGTGGGTTGTCCTGGGCGAACACCCGGTTGTTGATCAGCTCCTCCCAGCTCTCATTGGCCACCACCGTGCCCAGGGAGGGATCGCGGATCTGATGGCCGCTGATCTCCAGCTGCAGGGGATCGCGCACCAGATCTTCCGCCGCTGCAGCAACCGGGTTGAAGGACTCCAGCACCCACAGCAACGGTTCGCCGGAGGGGCGATCCACGGCGGCCAACACCGGTAGCTGATAGGGCTGGTCGTTGAGCAGCAGCACCTGGGCCTGGGGTTGCCAGCTGTAGCCCAGTGCTTCCAGCAACGGGCGGAACCACTGCTCACGCTGCAGCAGCAACCGGCCAGCGGCGGGTAGATCGGCCTCCTTCTCGCACAGCCCCAGCCAGCCGCGGCGTAGCCCCGCCAGCAGCCGATCCGGTTGGGCATTGGCCGCATCCTGCTCGGCCTGCTGCTTCCAGCGGGCCTGCACCTCCTTGAGGTCGCCCTTGAAGATCGCCTCCAGGTAGTAGTCGGAATAGAACTCCTGCTCGTTGCGAATCCCCAGCAGCGCCATCGCTCAGCCCTCCTCTCCTGAAGCCACGGGGCGATACAGCACCGCAACGAGCTTCAGGTAGGGCGCTTCCTCGGTCGTCATCACATCTTCTACATAGCGCTTGTGGCTTTCAAACAGGCGCTGCACTTTCAGCTCTCCCTTCCGCAACTTCTCGGCTTTCACCGACACCACGCTGCCGTCCTGCTCGAAGTTCAGCTGCAGCTGCTGCACCCGTTTGACCCGCAGACGCTCCAGCCGCTCGGTCTGCTCAGCCAGCAGCGGCTGCATACGCTCGATCCACTCTTGCCGCCGTTCCAGCAGATAGCTGTGGGCCTCCTGCACGGCCTGGCTGCGCTGCAGGTTCAGGCTCTCCGGCACCGGCAGCTGACGGTTGGGATAGTCGCGCTCACCCAGCTGCAGGCGCTTGGCGATCTGGGCAAACGGTTCAACGGCCTCCACCTTCAGCCCTGATCCCAGGAAACGCACCCCCACCCACTCCTGGATCACCGGCTGGCCGGAGCGGTTGGGAATCGTGCCCTGCAGCACCATCACCACCTCCCCAGGCGCCAATCCGCTGGTGAGCTGCAGCACCGGCGCCTGGTGTCGCGCAAACGTGGCCAGGCCCCGGTCCACCAGCCACTCCACCAATGGATGGAGGGGCCAGAGGTACTCCAACTCCAGGCCCTGGTGCTTGCGGCGCCGGGAGCGATCCAGTTCCTGCTGCAGGTCCTGCGGGCGGGTGGAGAGCACCACCTGTTTGAGGCGATCCGGCCGGAATTCCCGCGGCAGCCGTTCGTAGCGCCGCAACAGGTCTGCCGGCGGCGTGATCTCCAGCCGCTCCTGCTCGTCGTAGCGGCGGTACTGGATGGGTTCCCTGTCCACCTCCCGCTCAGCCACCGCACCCAGGGCCCTGGTCACATAGCTCCAGAGGTTCGGGTAGAGCGACGGCATCTCCAGCCGCTCCAGGGAGGGCCCAACGGATTCGGCGGTTGTGGTCTGGCTATCACTCCCTTCACTGCCGATCAGCTGGCCATAGAGCTCGGCGATCAAGCTGCTACCGCCCTGCAGAAAAGAAGCGGCATTGGCATCCAGCTGCTGTTCAAAGGCCGTGGCATCAGCAGCTTCAATCGCAGCGGCCGTGAGCTCTTCCTCTTCCGTTTCGTCGTAGCACTGGGTGAAGACTGAGGGATCACCGATGTTGCGCTGCGCCTGCTCGTCCTTGCGGATCAGCACCTGCAGGATCTTCTCCACATCGCCCATGCCCTCCACCGCCGAGCCGGTGAGCAGGTAGCGGATCAAGGGCTGCTGGCTCTGGCCATAGCGGTCGATGCGGCCGTTGCGCTGCTGCAGCGTCATCAGCGACCAGGGGATATCGAAGTGCACCAGGCGGTGACTGAGGTAGTGGAGGTTGAGACCCTCTGAGGCCACCTCGGTGGCCACCAGCACACGAATCGGGTCGGCCTCCTGCCCGAAGCGCTCCACGATCTCCGTCTGCACCGTGTCGACCATGCCGCCATCGAGGCGTTCCACCGCCTCCGCCGGCAGCTGCAGATCCCGGGCCAGGTGCTCCATCAGGAACCGCTGAGTCTCCCGGCGGCCCGTGAAGATCACCACCCGGTCTTTCGGGTCATCGCCTCGCCATTGCCAATCGGCGCGCAGCAGGCTGAGCAGCCGTTGGTATTTCGAGAAAGCGCCAGCACCGATCGGCTCCAGCAGCCCCACCAGCGGCTGCAGGGCGGCTTGGTCGGCGGCGCTGGGCTCCTTGCTCTGGCCCAGGGTGTGGAGCCGGTTGCGCACGGTCTCCAGGCAGGCCATCGGGCTGGAGAGCATCGCCTTCTGCAGGGTGGTGCGGAACAGCTGGCCTGCCTTGGCTTTGCGGTCACTGTCCGGCAGCTTCAGCTTGGCCAACGCCGAGAACACCGCCTCCTCCTCGGCACTGGCCTTGGCCTCCACATTGGCGGCATCCCGTTCCGGCACGCCCTGGGCCGCGCGCATCTGGCCGATCACGTCCTTGCGGAAGCGCCTTACATACAGATCGCGGATCTCGGCCTCTTCCTTCGTGTAGTCCTTCGGGTTGGCGATCGCCGTGGGATCGAGCATGTTCACCAGGCTCGCGAAGCTCTCCGGCTTGCCGTCATGCGGCGTGGCCGACAGCAGGATCAAGGTGTCCGAACGGGTCGCCAACAGTTCAGCGAGCTTGGAGCGCTGGCTGCGCTGGGCTCCGACACCGCGCTCGGCGACGTTCTGGCACTCATCGATCACGATGATGTCCCAGTGGGCGTGCTCCAGATAGGCCCGGTAGTCGCGGTCGTTCTTGAGCGTGTCGACCGAGACGATTGCCTTGTCGAAGTGGTGAAAGGGATTCTGGCCGGTGGGCAGCTGCTCGCGGATGCGCTGAATGCCCAGCGAATCAAGCCGCACCAGCGGGATCGTGAAGCGACTCCAGAACTCCTTCTGGAACTGCCCGAGCATGCTCTTGGTGGTGACCACCAGCAGGCGTCGCCCGCGCCCGCGGCGGATCAGCTCACTGCAGAAGATGCCGCACTCCAGCGTCTTGCCCAGGCCCACTGCATCGGCGATCAGCAGCCGCTGGCGGGGCATGGCCAGCGCCTTGGCCGCCGGCAGCAGTTGGTAGTCCATCACGTCCATCGCTGCCCGATGGCCGATCACCAGCTCGGGCCCGGTAGGCACCGTGCGGCGCAGATGGGCTTCGATGAACAGAAGGCTGTCGCGGTAGTTGTCGGAGCTGTCCCCCACCAGTTCGGTGTCCTTCGGCTGAAGCACCTTCAGGTCCGGTTCCAGGGGTTCGAGGAACAGCGCTGACTGATCCTGCAGATAGGGCGACACGCCCACCACGTCCAGCAGGCGCTCCCCCTCGCGGGTGAGCTGCACGTTGCGCACCATCCATTCCGCATCGCGGCATTGGATGCGGGCGCCGGGGGCGATCACTGCCTTAGCCACGCGACTGCTCCAGGTGAGGAGCGCTGAGCCTCCCGTTGACCATCCGCTGCCGACGTTGTGCACCAGTCTGCTTCGTTCTACAGCGGGAGCGGGACAAACGCCTCCTGCTCGTCACAACCATCCCTGAACACCAATGCAAGAACTGCATAGTTTTTGGGTGGCATGGCCCAGGCACTGCCAGCTCGATCAGGTCGTTTTCTGGGAGATCCCTCTTGGCTTGGAGATGCTCAGCCTCCGGAGATCGCGGGGTGGAGCTGGACGACCAGGGCTCTTTCAAGGAGAACGTCTCAGCTCCCTGGCCCAGACCCCGCCATCCCCTTGGCCAGCTCGTACTCCCGCGCAAAATCGATCCCCGCGTCCTGCCCAGGCAGCAGCAGCTGCACACCCACATAGAGGATGCAGGCCACCTGCAGGGCTGAGACGGTGGCGCCGCCCTGGTACCGCTGCAGCTGGTGCTTCTGATTGGGGTTGTTGATCGCCAGGCCCTTCTGCCCTACCGCAGCCACCTCCGCCAGCAGTTGCTTCTGGCCCTCGGTGTCCAAGGAGCGGTAGGCCTCCAGCGCACTGCTCAGGTACATCACCGCATCCATGCGGGGCAGGCCCTGGGCGTTGGCGCGCAGTACCCGATCGGCGAGCCGCCGCTGCTGGTTCTTGATCTTCTCGGCCAGCTCGCCTACTGGGGCCAGCTGCAGCGCCCGCTTGAACAACTCATCGGCTTCTGCTGCGTGGGAGGCGTCCTCGATCCCCAGCAGGCACTGGGCGTAGGTGAACAGGTTGATCGGATCGTCTGGCGCCACCGTTGCTGCCGCCCGCAGATGGGGCAGGGCCGCTGCTGCGTCGTCCTTCATCAGCAGGAGCTGGCCGAGGGTGCGCAGCGCAAAGGGATTGCGGGGCTCCAGCACCACCGCCTTCTCCAGCGGGCCCTGGGCGGCATCGGGATCCTTGTCCCGCAGGGCGGCAATGCCCAGGGCCACCTGGGCGTTGGCATCACCGGGGTCCAGCTCCACCGCCCGGCCCAGCAGCTGCCGGGCTTCTGTGAGCTGCATCCGGTCGCTGTAGACGATGCCCAGGTTTTAGAGGCTCTCCACGTGGCCTGGCTCCAGCTGCAAGCGCATGCGCAGCAGGGGGATGGCCTCGTCGTAACGGCCGGCCTTGAGGTGCTCGGCGATGGTGGCGCTGGCTGGCACCTGCCCCGCCTGGGGCTCCCAGGCCACCTCGATCAGCCCTTCCGAAAAGGCCACATCCACCCGACCGCCGGCTTCCCGGTAGGCGTCCTTGTAGTAGGTGGTGACGGCCTCGCGGAAGGCCTGGCTGCCCCGCGCCCGTGCTGCTTCCGGCAGCAGGCTCAGATCAAAGCCCTCCTCCGGCAGCGAGAAGCGGATCGGCTGCAGCTCGCTCATGCGCCTGGCCTTACGCGGACGGCTGCGACCACTCATACCAGCCGGAGACGCCCAGTTCCTGGGCCCAGCTGTCGATGATCTGCCGGTCTGTCGGCTCGTTGGCCGGATCGCCATCACCCAGGGCGAGGCTGATCAAACGGCGGCCCACCTCTCCATAGCCCTGGGACACGTAGGGCACGGCGAGATAGGGCTTGCCCAGTAAATCGCCACCGCAGATGGCATAGGCCGCATTCATCGCAATGCTCGCCCCATAGAGCGGGGCTGGGTAGTTGGCGCGGGTGCTGGGCTGCAGCGCCCCCAGGTTGTTGGTGATCTCCGTGCTGATCGCCTGCTCCTGCGCCTCCTGCAGATCCGGGCAGTGCTGCCGGATCCAGCGGTCCACCAGCATCCCCGGCCCCATCGAGCGCAGCTGCAGCAGCAGACCGCCGTAGATGAAGGAGCCCAACTCCCGCGCCTTGGCCTCTGGAAGCTGGCGGTGGAGCTGCTCGCACGCGCTGATCACCTCAGCCCGCACCGCTGGGTTGTCGCGCAGCACTGCCCGCTGCCCGGGCCCATCGCGCAAGGCCATCCGGCACTCAAAGGCGATCAGGTAGTCGGCCGCTCGGTTCTCACCGCCCTTGATGCGGAGGACATGGCTGCCCTCCATCACGCCTGCGCAGCGGATCGTGGCAAGTACCCCCATTTGGGGGTCTTCCACGATCTGTACGGGTTTGCCCGTCGCCTGCTCCAGATCCGCCAGCGCCTGGTTGGCGGACGGCAAAAATTCGCGATGGCCGCGGGGACTGGGCTCTGGCATCGACGGCCCCGGTCCTGGCACAGGCAGGGTCAGGGTAGCCAGCGGCCTTTGCCCTGCTTGGGGGCTCTTGGGGTGCTCAGCCGAAGCCCTTTGCCGGCCCGCGGAACCCTGGCGGCAGCAGCGGGATCTCGATCTCCGCCCCCTGCTCCACCGGGTAGCCCTCCAGCTCCAGGTGCATGTCGCTGCTCACCAGCGTCAGCGGTGGGTCGAGGTCAATCGCCTCCATGAACACCATCACCAGGTCCTTTCCCGGCCCAAGGCCATCGGCATGGCGCTTGACCTCTTGCCGGAAGCGCAGGGCCGTGTACTTCTTGAGGTCGGGCCGGGCCGAGAGCACGTTGGTGCGCAGGAAGCGGCGGTTGCCGTACTCCGTCTCGTTCACGAAGAGCACATAGGGCTCATCCCCATCCGGCCCGGGCAGATCGTCCTGGGTGGTGATGTGGAATCCGGGCACGGCGGCGGCTCTCCCTGGGCGGTGCTTCCAGCATCAGCCATCCGGGCGGGATGGGGAAGGTCTGTGAACGGCCCTGCTGATCTGCGCCCTGATGCCAACTGAGGCCTGACTACAAGCTCGCCGCAGCGCCCTACCCATGCAGATGCGCGAGGGGGCCCACCCCCATTCACGCGGCCGCGGCCGCCTCCTCTGCCGTGGAGCCCAGCGGCAGCAGCTGGATCTGCTTGCGCCCCAGCTTGATCTCGAACTCATCGCCGGGCTTCAGGCCCAGCTGGTCGGTGTAGGCCTTGCCGATCATCAGGTTGCCGTTGAAATGCACCTTGGCCATGTAGCTCAGCCCGCGGCCGGGCTTGCCGCGGTCCTTGCCGCCATCACCCAGGCTCATGCCCTTGGCCTCCAGCAGCGCCTCATAGAAGGCTGTGAAGTTCAGCCGCTCGCTGCCGTCCTTCTTGGTGCTCACGTAGCCGCAGGCACGCACCAGTTCGGACTTGGAGGCATCGCCGAGCTCCTTGACTTTGGCGAGCAGGTCTGATCCGATGAGCATGGTTTGTTCGTTGATGTTGTCTCAAGCATAAGGAATATGTCGCTGCAGTGAAGTGCTTCCACTCTCGGCCTCTATGGGGAACTTCCCGACTTGCTCGCGCTCACCCGATGCGGTAGCTGTGGCTCGTGAATCGCGCGCTGCTTGAGCAGTTCAGCGCCGCAGTGATTCGCAGGCCTCCCCGTCTCGGTTGCTGTCGAGATCGGTGTGCCCCTGGCGCAGCAACTCCTGGGCACGGGCATAGGAGCCGATCTCCTTGCAGCTGTAGCGGCGGCCGTCAGGGGTTGTGCCATCGGGGATCACTGCAGAGCGGCGGCTCTTGCGGAACTCCCAGGGCCGGGTGATGCCGCCCGCCACCTGCCAGACCCCATAGCGGCGCCGGCTGGCCCGGTACTCAGCGTCCAGGTACTCCCTGGCGTTGCAGTCGCTCAGGTACTGGCGGTAGGCAAAGACCTGGCCGTCTTCCACCATCGCCAGGTTGATGTTGATGCCGTTGAACACCTCGGCCACCAGGCGGCCGTAGCGATCGGTGGTCTTCTGCTCGAGCGTCACCGTGCTGCCGAGCGGCAGCCGCTGCTGCAGGTAACTGCGGGCCTGCTGGCCATAGGGCTGCTGGGCCGTCTCCGGTGCGTCGATGCAGGCCAAGCGCACGGTGATCACCGTCTCGTCCTGCCGCACCCGGATGGTGTCGCCATCGCCGACCGACACCACTTTGGCCATGGGTCTGGCAACGGCACAGGCCGGGGCCAGTGCGATGGCGATTAGGGCCAGGGCACTCGCCAGGGCGCTGGGGACGTGACCAGGTCGGAACATGGCTCGACTCTGCACCACGCATCAGTCGATGGAGGATCGGAGATGCAGGACCTGCATCAGTGCCGGCGGGCTGCGCAGCATCTGGAGCTCTGCTCAGACCACCTGCATCTGCTTGCTTCAACGCAAGGGAACAACGATCCGGTTGCCGTTGGCCGGATTGGTGAACACGGCATTGCCCTGGATGAGGATCTCCCGCTGCCAGATGCCGCCCAGGCTGTCGCGCAGCGTGGAGATCGGGAAGCCGTCCTGCACCAGGCGGTAGGTCATGGCCTGGCCGTCCTGCCAGGTGATCCGCACCGTGCCATCGGGACTGTGGCTGTCGCGGCAGGGGATGGAGCTGTCGTTGAAGCTGCAGCTCTTCCACGTCTCAGAACGGCCTACGGCGGCATTGGCCAGCAGCACCACCAGCCCCATCGCCGAAGCGACAGCCCTCTTGGCGGTGCCCCTGCCCGCCCGCTGAAGGGGTTTCTGCATGGCCGGGCTCCTCAGAAGCCCATCGTGGTGGCTGCAGAGGCAACCTGCACACAGGCGCTGGAGGCGGCCATGGGACTGAGTGGCTCGATCGTGCTGGCAGCTGATGATCCCGCTTCCCTGGCCCGCTTCTATGGGGCGTTGCTGGAGGTGTACGCCCCTTCTCGCAGCCGACCCCGACCGCGGCAGCAGGGGCGTCTGGCGCTCTGTCTGCAACGCCAGGCCGAGGGATCGGCCGCCGCCTCCGTGCTCGACGACTGGATCAGCAGGGCTTTGGAGCTGGGCGCCAGCGTGGCGGATCCGCCACGGCAGGAACCCTTTGGTGCCGAGGCCTGGCTGCTGGACCCGGAGGGCAACCGCCTGCTACTGCTGGCGGTGCCATGAAGCCCTCTTTATGAAGAGCGATTGCCGCCGGTAACGAGCGGTGTCGAACTGGCGTGCTCGCTTGCTCGCCTGGACTGGCCGGCCCATCGTGGTGGCAACGGGATTCGGAGGCTCCACAGATGGAAGACACCCCCCCTGAGCACCAGTCAGGAGCGCGCTGACGATCCGGTCCCTGCTCCAACACTCTCGACGGATCTCTGACGTTCCTGGCGTGTAGCCAGAGTCGCCGTCCACTGCACCGTTCACGGCCCAGCCTCAGGTGCCCCGGACCCAACGGAACGTCCCAATCGACACCTGGCCCCAGGTGCCAGCGCCGGCAGCTCCGCCTACAACCAAAGAACCCTGATCTGAAAACGATCAACCAACCGCACAGCTGCGCCCGACCCCCTTGGGACCGATCCCCTGGGAAAAACCACGGCTGAGCAGACAAATGCCCGGGGACCTCGACCCGGGCTTTGTTGTGCGCAGGCAGTGTTGTGCTCACGGATTGGGCTCAGCTCCCAACCGGCCGGCGCTTCTGCGTGCTGTAGATCGCTGCCCCGCCAGCAGCCAGCACCAGGCCGCCGCTGATGGCCAGGAACACCAGGGTCTGCAGCAGCAGCAAGAAGAAGCCGAGGGCCGAGAAAGCGGTGATTCGGATCTTGGCCTTGATCAGCAGGGTGAGCAGCAGCAGCACCGTGGCCTTGAGGGCCAGCACCTTGGCAGTGCTGAGCGGGCAAAAGGGGTTCTGAAGCACGGTGGCAATCCTGTTGCTCCCATGCTGGCGGTGGGGCGACGGGCCCGCGGTTTCACCTCGGGTGGCGGCGTCCACTGGGGCTCGGTGGGCTGCCAGCCCTGCTTGCGCTTCTGGCGCCAGAGCTAGATCGCCTGCTCCCGGGTGATCTCCTTGCGGCACTACCGCTGCGCGGAAGGCTGCGCCTAGAGCAACGGCGGCTAGCCGGGGATCAGCTCGCCGCTGGTGAGCTCCAGCGCCTGGGAGAAGCGCTCGTAGCGGACGGGGCGGAAGTGCAGCACCTGGCGGCCATTGCTCAGCCAGCCGTCCTGAGGGGAGAGTGGCGGGCGCTGATCTCTGGCACTGGGATGCACTCCGCCCTCAGCCCTGAGGAAGCAACGCCTCGATGCGGCTACAGCAGTCCGCCACAGCGGCGGCACCGCTAGCAGGATCAGGGGCCGTTCGGCCTTGATCGCATGGGCCGCCTCCGAGGCCGTGCCCGCTCCCCCTGCGCCGCACACCACCACCACGTCGGCGCTGAGCACGTTGATCAGGTTGCGCGCCTGGCCCATGCCGCTGCCCAGCCCGCTCACCCCCCGCCCAGGCCAGAAGGCCCACAGCGCTGGCCCACAGCACTGGGAACTGCAGCAGGATGGAGGCCTCTAGCCAGCCATTTGTCTGCGGTGAACAGCACTGCCCTGGTGCGGGACCTGTGCGCGGCGGTGGCCGACCTGGGGGGACCGGCCAGCGCGGCCGAGCGCTGCGCCACCGCGCTGCGGCTTACGGCGCTGGCGGCGGTGCTGCTGGGTGGCGCCTGGCTCTACTGGTGGCTGCCGCTGGGCTGGGCGGCGATCGCTGCCCTGCTGATCGCCGCTGGGGCCTACGCCCTGCTGCTGATCGCCAGCCACGAGATGGCGCATGGCACCTGCCTGGGCCTGGGGCGGTGGGAGCAGCCGCTGGGCTGCCTGCTGAGCTGGCCGATGGCCTGGCCCTTCCTCACCTACAGCCGGCTGCACCGCTTACATCACCGCTGGAACGGCCGCGACAGCCGCGATCCGGAGCGCACCACGGCCCTGCCCGAGGAGACGGAGCGGGCCGGCATGCTGCGGCGGTTGTGGCAGCGCCAGCAGCTGCCGCTGCGGCTGCTGCTGCTCGGGGGTGTGGGACTGATTGCCGACACCGCCATCAAGGGCTGGCGGCTGCGGGCGGTGGACCAGTCCCTGGCGCCAGCCCAGAGGCTGGATGGCGTTGGGGTGAGCGTTGTGCACGCCGCGATGCTGCTGCTCGCCTTGG
>Ga0315901_10003762_pt1 | contig 19415 bp, 20 predicted proteins | sample LakEriMetagenome_10_FD_203761 | JGI IMG/M metagenome (GOLD analysis project Ga0315901, IMG submission 203761) | Freshwater fungal communities from buoy surface, Lake Erie, Ohio, United States - Buoy 2 MA116 | ecosystem: Environmental > Aquatic > Freshwater > Lake | place: USA: Lake Erie, Ohio... | reverse complement strand
CACGGTGGCTTGCGTGGGGCCGGCGCTCATCCTTGGTGGCCTCGGGCTTCTTCGATCCAGGCTTCGGCGACTTCGCTATGGTCATCGCCCAGGCCCAGAATTTCCAGCAAACGGGCGGGTTCCAGCGCGGCCACATCGGCCAGCGAGGTGACGCCAGCGGCGTGGAGCTTGGCGCGGCGGTCTTCCCCGAATCCCACAATGGCGGCCAGGGGGTCGGTGCTCTTGGTGGCCACGGTCACGGGGCTGGCGCTGGCGCTCACGGCACCGGCGGTAGCGCGGTCCAGCTGGGCGCGCAGAGACTGGGCTTCGGCCTGGGCATTCACCAGGTCCACGCGCAGGCGGTCGCGCTCGGCTTCCAGGTTGCTCACCCCGGCCTCGGATTTCAGGGCCTTCAGTTCGTCCAGTTGCGGCTGCACGCCTTCCAGTTGCACCCGCAGGCGGGCGGTTTCGGCCTGGGCGGCCTCTAGGCGGCGTTGCCACTCGGCGGTATCGGCGGTGCCGGTTTCCCGTCGGTAGAACATCATGTCGAGCGCCCATTGCACGAGCCACCCGCCAACAAAGCCGATCACAATTGATTTCAGATCCATGAATTCCTCAGTTGCGCGCAGGCCCAGTATGCCCCAATTTCAGGCTAGGGGCCAGTAAAGTCACAGCATGGGCGTCGTCTTCGGTCTTTCCTTGGGTCTGGTGATTCTGCTCACCTTCGTGGCGTTCAGCAATGACCTGCTCATGATTCGGCCGCGGCGGGCCAGCACCGCGCGGCAGTTCATCGCCCTCATCCCCGCGCGCAACGAGGCCGGAAAGATTGGCCCCCTGGTGGCGCAGCTACGCGAGATGCGCGTGAATGTGGTGGTCTATGACGACGACAGCACCGACGGCACGGGCGAGGAAGCGGCGGCCGCCGGCGCCCAAGTGATGCGCGGGAGCGGCCCCCCGGAAGGCTGGACGGGCAAGAACTACGCCTGCTACCAACTGAGCAAGGTGGCGGCCGAGGTGCATCCCGGCGACTGGTGGCTGTTCCTGGACGCGGATGTGGAGCTGAAACCCTTCGCGGCGGGCTATCTCAACTTCTTGATTGAGCGGCAGGGGGTGCGGTGGCCGGTGATTACGGGCTTCTTGACCACCGCGCCGGGCCGGGGACTGGAGTTCTGGGCCACCAATTGGGTGTGGGAGATCTTGCTGGCCACCAACCCGTTTGGTCTGGTTAGCCGCACCCGGCTGGGGCACAACCGCTTTACCAACGGGCAGATCCAGCTCTGGAATTCCAGCACGTACCTGGAGGTGAACCCTCACGAGAGCGTGCGAGGCGAAGTTCTGGACGACGTGGCGATAGGGCGGCTGCTGGCGCGGCAGCGGGTGCCGGTGCTGGTGGCCGACCTGACCGCCGTGGGCACCGTGCGGATGTACGACACCTTCCGGCAGGGGCTGGACGGCATGAGCAAGAACGGCTACGCCATTGCCGGGCGCGCCACGCCTTTGCTGGTGCTGTTCTTTGTAGCGTGGGCGCTGAGCGGGTTCGGATTGGCCACGCAGTGGCGCATTTGGGGCTACTTTGCGGCGGCCTTCCCGGCGGCGATTGCGCTGGGCATCGTGAAGCGGGGCATGGCCTATGCCTTGCTGTACCCCATTGACCTTTTGGTGGGGGCGTTCACGCTGTTGCGGTCGCAGATTTGGTATCGGCGCCGCTCCATAACCTGGAAGGGCCGCACGTATTCCGGTTGAGCCCTTACCGGCTAAGCGCGGGGCTTAGCCGGTGGCTTTGGGCTTGGCCTTGCCTTTCGGCTTGGCGTCGGCTTTGGGTTCGGCTTTGGGTTCGGCTTTCGCTTTGGCCCTCGGCTTGAGCTTGGTGGCGGCCTTGGGGGCGGCTTCCGTGGCCGTTGCTTGGGCGGCTTCGGGGGCCGGTGCGGCCGCGTCGCGTCGCTGGGCTTGCCGCTGGCGCGGGGCGGTGCGGGTCGGAACCTCGGTCTTCACCGGTTCCGGTTCGGCAACTTCTTCCACCGTGGTCTCGACGACCGTTTCGGCGTTCTTGGCTTCTTCGGTGGCCTTGGCGGCATCGCGGCGATCCTCTTCGGCCACCGCCTTCTCGATGGTTTCTCCGGCCTTGCGCAGACCGTCGCCCACTCGCCGGGCCAGGGGCCGGGCGTACTTGATGACCAGGGGCGTGGCCGCAGCGGCCAGCACCAACAGGCGTCCATTTCGCAACAAATTGCTCATCGCTTAGGATTCTTCACGTTGGTTTTCGGGCGAAGGTTGCACTTCTGGGGCCTCGGGGGCGGTCTCGGGCTGGGGGTCGGTTTGGGGTTCGGGTTCCGTTGGGGTTTCCGCAGGCAACGCCCCGGGCAGGAAACCGGCGATGAACAGCAGCACCACCCCCACGCTGATGCAGGCGTCCGCGATATTGAAAACCGGGAAATCGATAGCCCGGAACCAGAACATGTCGGTGACCTTCTGCTTCCATACGCGGTCGATCAGATTCCCCACTGCGCCGCTCGCCACCAGCGAGAGCGCAACGTGCGGCAACCGGGGGCGGGCGGGCATCTTTCCGCTGTACCAAAGGCAGAACCCGGCGATCAGGATGCCGACCGGAGCCATGAGGTAACCCTTGCCGTCCAGCAGACCAAACGCAACCCCCCGGTTGTATATGAGCTTGAGCTCAAAGACTCCCGGCCACGGCAACGGGCTGAGGTTGCCAATCACCTCGGTGTTAGCGAAGAAGTCTCCGTTATTCAATGCGGCCCGAGCCCACCCCTTCACCAATTGGTCAAGGATGAGGGTGAAGCCAAAGATCGCAAGGAACAGGCGGTTGAACTTCATGCTTCCAAGCCAAGGGCGCGGCGGTCTCGTGCCGAGAGTTGAACTTGCTCACCCTGATACTCCACCGTAGCCACATCCGGGCGGCGGACGCGGCTGCGGTCACACTTCGGCAGGGTACTGGGTTCAAATCGCACCGCAATGGCCTCGCTTTCGCTCTCCGTGAGGTGCACTTCGGCCACCCGGAACAGGTTTTCCAGCCCCTCTAGCGATTGCAGGTCTTGCATTGTCGGTAAATCCACCGTAAGGTGAATCGCGATATCCTGCGAGTCCTTCACCCCCGCCTGGGCGCGCCAGGCTTCCATCTGGGCAAAAACCTCTTGGCGCACCCGCAGCAGGGTTTCCACCGCCAGTGTGCTGGGCGTCACGTCCAAGCGCGGCCAACGGGCCTCAAAGATGGTTTCCGTTTGCCCGGGGATACGATCCCACACCTCGTAAGCCGTGTGCGGCAAGATCGGGAAGATCAGCAGCGCCAACGTCTTCGCGACGTGGTAGCAGGCCGTCTGAGCTTGGCGGCGACTGGACCAATCCGCGCCATCACAGTACATCGAGTCCTTGATGGCATCCAGGTAGAAGCGAGACAAGTCCTGCACGCAGAACTGGTGGATGGCCGTCCCCGCCGCGCGGAAGTCGAACTCATCAAACGCCGCCCATACTTCTTTCACCACTTGGTTGGCGCGGTCGATCACCCACTGATGGATGCCCGAGGTGGGCACGGACATCGAAGGCTCAAAGTCGGCTAGGTTGCCAAGCAAGAAGCGCAGTGTGTTCCGCACCGTGCGATAGTGCTCGCCCGCGCTCGCCAGCAGCGATTCACCGCACGGCATATCGTCGGCAAAGTTGACACTGGCCACCCACCACCGCAGCACGTCCGCGCCGTGGGTGTCGCACGTCGTCACCGGGTCAATCACATTGCCCAGCCGCTTCGACATCTTTTGGCCCTTCTCGTCGGTTACAAAGCCGTGCGTCACCACGCCCTTGTACGGCGCAGTGCCCAGGCACGCCATCGTCAAGATCAGCGAGACATTGAACCAGCCGCGATGCTGGTCACTCCCTTCCAGATAGAGGTCGCAGGGGATCTCCTCCTTCCACTCCGGGTCCACCTTGCCGCCCAGCACGCACATGGCGGTGCTGCCGCTATCAAACCACACGTCGAAGACGTCGGCCTCCTTGATGAAGCTTGTCTCGCCCGTCACCGGGTGCTGGTAGCCCGCCGGGAGGATCTCCTCCGGCGTCCGCACGTACCAGGCATCACTGCCCTCGCGCTCCACCAGGCTCGCCACGGCCTCAATCGCGACCGGGTCCAGCACCGGTTCGCCGGATTCCGCGCCGAAGAAGATCGGGATCCCCACCCCCCACGGTCGTTGGCGGCTGATGCACCAATCCGGGCGATTCTCGATCATCCCGCGCAGGCGCCCGCGTCCGCTCTCGGGCACAAACACCGTGGCGGGGTTATCAATATGGGCCAGCATGCGCTGGCGCAGGTCGGCATGGTCAATGCGGATGAACCACTGCTCAGTGGCGCGGAAGATCACGGGCATCCCGTCGCGCTCGGCGTGCGGGTAGCTGTGGTGATAGTCTTCGGCCTTCAGCAGGTGGCCCAATTCATCCAAACGGTCAACCACCACGGTGTCCGCTTTCTTGTAATAGACGCCCGCGAATTCGCCCGCTTCTTCGGTCAGCACTCCCGCGTCGTTCACGGGGTTTAGCACGGGTAGGCCGTACTTCTGACCGGTCATGAAGTCCTCGCGACCATGCCCCGGAGCCGTGTGCACCACGCCAGTGCCGTCTTCGGTGGTCACGTAGTCCGCCAGCACCGCCCGGGAATCTCGCCCGTACACCGGGTGCGCAAACACCGCGTTCTCAATTTCGCGTCCCCGCAGCGTGCGCACGGTGGGGGCGTCGGCCCACCCCAGCTTCTCCAGCACGCGGTCCTTCAGGTCGGCCAGCACCACGTAGTGCGCGCCTTCGTGCGCCACCACGGCGTACTCGAGCTCGGGGTGGAACGCCACCGCCAGGTTCGCAGGGATCGTCCAGGGGGTTGTCGTCCAAATCACGCAGTGCACGGCCTCCAGCCCGGCAAAGACGCCGTCCGGGTCGGACTTAAGCGGGAACCGCACATAGATGCTGCGGCTCGCGTAGTCTTGGTAGACGATTTCGGTGTCAGCCAGGGCCGTGCGGCTGGTCGGCGACCACAGCACGGGGCGCAGGCCCCGGTAAACGTAGCCACCCTCCACCAAACGCTTAAACACGCGGATGATTTCAGCCTCGTAGGTGAACTCCATCGAGGTGTAGGGGTGATCCCACGTCCCGAGAATCCCGAGCCGGGAAAACTGCGTGGTTTGCAGCGCGATGTACTCCTCGGCGTGGGCGCGGCAGGCCTCGCGCAGCGCCTTCAGGTCCGGCGTCTCCTTGCGCTCGGCAAACTTCTTCATCACCGCCTGCTCGATCGGCAGACCGTGGTTGTCGTAGCCCGGCACGTAGGGGGCGCGGAACCCCATCATGTGGCGGCTCTTCACTACGAAGTCCTTGAGAATCTTGTTCAGCGCAGTGCCAATGTGAATCGCACTATTGGTATAGGGCGGTCCATCGTGCAAAACATAAGCGGGGTCGTTGCGCCGGGCATCCTGCATGGCGCGGTAAGCATCCGCCTCGTTCCATGCTCGTTGCCACTCAGGTTCGCGCTGACCAAGCTGCGCACGCATGGGGATGGTGAAATCCGGATCCGGCAAATTGAGGGTCTGCTTAAAGTCCATGCGAAGTTGCGAGTGTACCGGGCGAGGTTGGCCCGCCCGGTACACTGGGAACGTGAATCCGCTTCGCGCCATCGTCTGCTGCGTTATCCCGCCCCTGGGCGTCCTGGACCGGGGACCCAAGGCGATTGTGATCACGACCATCCTGACGGTACTTGGGTGGGTGCCGGGCGTGATTACCGCGCTCGTGCTCGCTTCGCAACCCAAAGCCGCGTAATCGCAATCTTCTTGCGACAATAGCATCGGGGGGCCCGTTTTGGGCCAAGATAATCCATGTCCGTTTGGCGATGCGCCCTCGGCGCGGTCCTCGCCCTCTCCGCCACGTCTTCGTTCGCCCAGTCTTGGCAAGACCAGTGGGATGCGCGCGAGTTCTCCATCCCCGCCCGCGACGGCACCGAGCTTTACACCGTCGTCTATATCCCCAAGGATAAGCCGGGGCCGTTCCCCATCATCATGGAGCGCACGCCCTACGGTGCGGGCAGCCCCACGCGCCCGCCGCGCCGCACCAACCCCAAGATGGCCGAAGCGGGCTACATCTTTGCCTACCAAGACGTGCGGGGCAAGGGCAAGAGCCAAGGCGACTATGTGAACGTGCGCCCGCTCCTCCCCGACGGGCAGAGCGGCTTGGACGAGTCTACGGACACCTACGACACCATCGATTTCTTGCTGAAGAACGTCCCGAAGCACAACGGCAGCGTGGGCTTGTGGGGCATCTCGTACCCGGGCTTCTATGCCGGCGCGGGCGCGGTGCGCAACCACCCGGCCCTGAAGGCGGTTTCCCCCCAAGCCCCGGTCAACGACTGGTTCCTGGGCGATGACGTCCACCACCGGGGTGCCTTGTTCTTGCAAGAGATGTTCGACTTCATGCTGTTCTTTGATGTGCGGCGCGGCGACACGCCTCCGCAGATCGACCGCATGGGGCTCCCTGCGTACAAGTTCTTCCTGCAAGCCGGGCCGCCCAGCCAATTCGACGCCAAGTACCTGAGCGGCAAGGTGCCGTTCTGGAACGAAGTGGTGGCCAACGACACGTACAACGACTTTTGGAAGTCACGCGCGCTGTGGCGGGCGTTCCACAAGGTGGATTGCGCGGTGCTGACCGTGGGCGGTTGGTACGACAAGGAAGACATGTACGGGGCTTTGCAGCTCTATCGCGCTGGCGAAGTGCAGAACCCCGGGATCTCCAACTACCTGGTGATGGGGCCGTGGTCGCACGGGCAGTGGGCCAGCGGCAACGGATCCAGCCTCAGCGGTCTTAGCTTTGGCAGCCGCACCGGCCAGTTCTATCAAGAAGAGATTGAATTCCCGTTCTTTGAGCGCTACCTACGCGGCGACCAGAACGCCAAGCCAATCAGCGAGGTGACGATGTTCGAAACCGGGGCCAACATGTGGCACCGCCTGGCGCAGTGGCCGCCTAAGGAATCCCGCAAGCGGTCTCTCTACCTCGACCGCAACAAGCAACTCACTTGGCAGGCTCCTCGAGAATCCGGCGACCACCTTTACGTGGCCGACCCCGCCCAACCGATGCCTTACCTCGCCGATTACCTGACCAGCACCCGCGCCCCGGGCGACTGGCTCGCTCACGACCAGAGCTTCTCCACCCGGCGCGGTGACTCGGTGACTTTTGATCTCGGTGTGATTGGCGAGGACCTGCGCGTGGCGGGGCCGGTGACCGCCGATATGTGGATTGCCACCAGCGGCACCGACTGCGACCTGATCGTGAAGCTGATTGACGAGTATCCGTCGGACAGCACGGAACCCCGGGCCACTGGCAACGGCACCATGGCGGGCTACCAGCACATGGTGCGCGGCGAAGTGATCCGGGCGAAGTTCCGGGAGAGCTTCGAGCGACCGATTCCTATCATCCCGGGCCGCCCCACGCAGGTGAAGTTCGATCTCAACGACGTGTTCCACACGTTCAAGAAGGGGCACCGCATCAAGGTGCAAGTGCAAAGCCACTGGTTCCCCATCGTGGATCGCAACCCGAACACGTTTGTGAGCCGCGCGGAGGCTAAGCCGGAAGACTACAAGCGCGCCACCATCCGCGTGCTGACCGGCGGCAACTACGCCAGCCGACTGGAGTTGGGCGTGATGCCCCCGGCCCGCTAACCACGAGGGCTAGGCAAAAGAAAACGACCCGGTTGGCGCTCCATCGCCGTCCGGGTCGTTGGTTTTTGTATGAAGAGACGAAAGGGGGCTTAGGCCTTCTTGAAGCTGACTTGACCGTTGCTATCACCAATTGTGATCGTACCGGCCGCCGCGTCGTACTTCGCAGTTTGCGGCTTGGCATCAACGCCTTCCGCCTTCTTACCGTCAATCATTTCCGAAGTAAGGGTGATCTTATCGCCGTCCAGAGCGTACTTGCCGGTGGCCGCCGAGGTTCCCATACCATTGGGAAGAGTGATTGAGAATGTGCCATCTTCCTTCAACTCCATCACCATTTTGTCCAACACGTCCTTTGGGTTCGGCATGGCCTTGGCCGCTTCGGGGTTTGCTTTGACTGCAGCTTCATACTGCTTCGTGGCATCAGCGATTTGCTTTTCCATCTCTGCCGTGGGAGCGAACTTATAGCTACCCACGTGCGCCGGAGCTTCCTTCTTCGGAGCTTCGGTAGAAGTCCCGGTACCGGTCCCCGTTTCGCCTTCCGCCGTGGCGGAGGGAGCACAACCAAACAACGCCCAAGCCAGCACAAGCGAGCCCACGAGGGGAATGAAAGATTTCATCTTCATCGCGGGCATTGTACACACATTCCTCTGTGTACAAGTCGCTATGGGTCGGAATCGCACGTAACCGGAGTGCGGCTCGTGCGATTCCTTAGGGCTGACCTTAGTGGTTGTGGTTGGTCAGTTCGGTCTCGATGCCGCCCAGCGTTAGCACGATGTGGCCGTCGGGCAGGAGAGTGCCGGTCATGGTTTCGGCCTTGTCCTTGCCGTCCACCTTCGCCACCTTGAGGATGACCTTGTTGCCCTCGATGGAGAGCGTGCCTTCCTTGCGCAGGGAGGCCTTCAGGTTCTGCGGCTCGCTGAGCACAAACGCCCCGTTGGCGCTGATCATCATGCCCGCGTTGGCATAGGCTTCGCGGAGCGTATTGAACTTCTTATCCTTCTTGTCCGCGTCGGTCAGTTCGCCTTCGCGCTGCGTGATGGCCGCAATAATGGACTCATTGCCAATGACCTTGAACTCACCGGTGAGGGCGGCCGGAATCGGAGCCGGAGCGGGCTCCGCAGCGCCTTCCTCGGGCATCTTCACGGTCTCATCCTTGGGCGCGGCTTCGGGGGCCGTGGCCTCCGGAGTCTCCGCCGTGCCTGCGGCCGGCGTCGTTGCGTTGTTCGCGGCGGGCTCCTCGGCCATCGTCGGCGAGGACGTGCACCCGGCGAGCAGAACGAGGCCTAAGGCCAAAACGCAAAACTTTTGCATAAGGGATAGTTTACGCGGGTTTGGCCCCGTCAGTCGGCCTTTTTGCCGCATTACCCTGGCGGCGGAACTTCCACCGCCGCACCACCGGCGTGAAGAACATCACCACCCCACTGGTGCTGAGCAGGAAAAGGATAACCGCCACCATCGGGAGCAGCCATTCGTGCGTCCACTCGGCGAAGAAGCTGAGATCGTGAATGTCCTCCATCAATGAGTCGTTGCGGGTGGCCACCTGCAGCACCTGGCCGGTGCTCCCATCCACCTGCACCTCGTGGTACCCCTTCTTGCTCAGCACCTTAAAGGTGTTGTCCTTGGGCCGATAATCCACGCGGTCCACGTCTTTGGGACCCTTCAGGTCGGACAGATTCTGCGCGAAGGCGACCTCCATGGCCAACCCCGGGCTCACCACGGTTTTGAAGTCTGTGACCTCACTGGCGGGCACCACGGGGGGCCGCATCCAGCTCACTTTGCCCTTCACCGCCAGGAAGAACCCCGTGACCGCAATGGTCATGAGAATGAGCGAACTGATGAGCCCCGCCCACTTGTGGATGGTCCGTAACGACCGAAACATGACCTCTGATACCTCATTTGCCCTGAGATAGACTCCCGGGCATGGAGGCGCCGAATCGCGTGGTGGTGGTGGGGACCACCGGAAGCGGGAAAACGACGCTCGCACGGGCGCTGGCCCAAGCCTATAACCTCCCCCACACCAGCCTGGATACCCTCCACTGGCGACCGAACTGGCAACCCGCCCCCCAGGAGGAATTTGTCCGAGATGTGCAGGCCACCATTGGCGCTGACCGCTGGGTAATGGAGGGCAACTACCGCGCGGTGCGCGAAATGATCTGGGAGCGGGCCGACACCATCGTCTGGATTGACTTGCCCTTTACCGTAAACGCGCGGCAACTCTTCCGCCGCACTTGGGTGGACTGTCGCACAGGACGACCCATCTGCAACGGCAACCAGCAGCGCTTGTGGGAGCTCATCAAATGGCCGGATGGGCTATGGATTTGGTTTTTCCGTACCTATTTTCGGCGTCGCCGTCAATACACGGCCATGCGCCAAGAACCGCGCTACGCGGGCAAGCAGTGGATTCACCTCACCTCGCCGGCGGCCACCCGGGAGTTTGCCGCCCGCCTTAATGTCTCCCTCGAAACAGACTAAATGGCCGCCTCAAATACGAAAAAGCCCGCGATGAGGCGCGGGCCTTTCGTTTTGGTCGTCGAGACCGAGGAGGCTAAACCTTGCGCTTGTTCATAAAGCTGAAGATCGCTAAGATCAGGAAGAGCACAAAGCAAACCTGTGCGATTGTTGCGGCAATGCCGCTGACGCCGCCGAATCCGAGGACTCCGGCCACGATCGCTATGATCAAGAAGAGTACAGCGTAACTGAGCAAGTGTTGCCTCCCCCGACTACGGACCGGACTTGCCGTCCTTGCAGTCCTTTCCGTCCTTCATTTCCTTCGCGGTTTCGACTACGGCTTTGGCACCGCCGACGACGTGGTCAACGGCCGATGCGGCCCTTTCCTTGACTTCGCCAACCCACTGCTTGCCGATGCCCTTGACTTGATCAGCCTTGCCTTCGGCTTCCAGCTTCTCGTTTCCGGTCAGGTTGCCAGCGGCTTCCTTAATGTGGCCGCCCACTTCCTGCATCTTCCCTTCGACCTTGTCCGTCGCTCCGGGTCCTCCGACTTTGTTGGTCACGTCTTCGAGGTTTTGTTTCATATTGTCCGCCACATTCTTCTCTACTCCCCTCGGGCGGACAAACGCCAGATTTCTTAAAATATGTTAGGGATAACTATAATAAAACTTTCTGAGCAGGGGTAGCGAGGAAATTCTCCATCATTCGGAGGCCCGATTCGGTGAGGACGCTCTCCGGGTGGAACTGCACCCCTTCCAGCGGCAAGTGGCGGTGCCGGATGCCCATGAGTTCCTGGTCATCGGTGGTGAAGGCCGTAGTTTTCCAGTCCGCATTGAGGGTTGTGGGCTCAATCACCAAAGAGTGATAGCGGATGGCGGCCACGGGGTTCGGCACGCCCGCAAAGACCCCCGCGCCATCGTGCTCCACGGGCGAAGTCTTGCCGTGCCGAATGGTGCGGGCCCGCCGGATTTCGGCCCCGGCCACCAACCCCATCGCTTGCATCCCCAGACATACACCGAAGATCGGCACCCCGGCCAGTCGCGTTCCGTCCAGCGCTTCTTGCAGCACATCCAAGCAAACGCCGCTTTCGTTGGGCGTGCACGGCCCCGGGGAAAGCAAGATGCGCTCCGGGCGCATCGCCACCACTTCCTCCAGCGTCACTTCATCATTGCGGCGCACGTCCAGCTCGGCCCCGAGGATGCCGAGGTACTGGACCAGGTTGTAAGTGAAGCTATCGTAGTTGTCAATAACCAGAATCACGGCAACGTCACACTGGCGGCCAAGAAGCGCGGGCCATCGCCCGTCAGGACCCTAAACTGCCCCACCGTGCGCGTGCCCGGCACGCCCGTGCTAGCCGGGAAGGTGAACACCAGCGAACTGGATTGCCCCGGCGGGATCATGCCCATTGAGAATCTGCCCGGCAGGGTGGTGAAGGCGAGGCGGGGTTGGTCGACGCGCACCGCGTAGGCTTCCACATTCCCGGTGTTGCGCAGGGTCATGGTGAGGCGATAGGAACCGTCGGCAAGGCGCACGATGTTGTGAGTGGGGGCCGAAAAGTTCACCGCGCCCGGGCTGAGCGCCGGTTGATCCCACACCGCCGGATCCCACACGTTCATGTCAATGCGAGCCCCGAACACGGTTTTATCCAGCAGGTGCTGCTTGCCCCCGCGCGAGGTCCAGCCGCCAAATCGCACCCAGTTGTTGCCCACATCCAGAAGCAGGTCGTCTTGGAACACGGCCGTTTCCGTTTCGGGTTTGCTGCCCCACAGGTACAGCTCCTTGAAGTCTCGGCTGCTGCCCGTGGCGTCGTTCCACCAGGGGTTGAAGCCTTCGTTCCGGGTGTAGATCATCGGACGGAAGCCCAGGTTGCGCACCCGCTGCACGGCTTCGGCGATCCGTTGCACACGGTCGGCCTGCGACATCGTTCCCCAGAACCGGTTCTCGATGTCGATCATGATGTATTTGAGGTCAAACGGGAGCGAGCCCGGCCCGGTGTAGCCCACGTTGGCCAGCGCACGGTCCACCTGCCACTGCCCGGTTTGGTTGGCCGGAGCCCCGCTAATGGTGCTGCCGTTATCGAAATTGAGGAAGACGTACATCGCCACTTCCATGCCCGAGTTGGTGGCGTTGATCATGTTCTGCCGGGCCGCCGGCCACACGTTGTAGCCACCCCAGCTGGCCGCGAAGTGGTTCATCCACCCCGCCGAACGGAGGTTGTTGAAAGCCGTCTGCGAGATGCCGCCCGCCGCGTCAATCCCACCTGAAGCCGTGAAGCTCCGCGAAGCCGACCACGGCCCCGGCACGCCCGCGCCATCGATGCCGCGCGCTCGCCACTGGTAGACGCCCAGCGGGAATCCGGCCGTCCACGGCGTGTAGTAGAGGCCAAAGGCGTTGGTGGTACCCAGCACGGTGTAGGTGCGGTTGATGGTCGAGCCGTTGGTAACTTCGATTTCGTAGGTCGCCGTCACCGTGGTGGGGGTGTCGATGCGCACTCGGAACACCGGCGAGGCCGACACGATGCGCCCACTGATAGGCGAACTGAGGGTCGGGGCCGGTAGCGCCGCCACCGGGAGCCAGCTGAAGTCCGACGCTGCATTCCAGAAGAAGCCGGTGGGATTGGCAAAACCGACGACCTTGACGGCCCCGAGTGTATCCGGGCGCACGTAAACGGCGGCTTCCAGAACTTGTCCGCGTGCCGCATCGGTGAACCAAGTGGCCTGGGCGCGACCGGGCAGCGGGCGCACGGCGGCGGCCTCGCGCGGCTCGGCGGTGATGCCCAGCGTCATGGGAACACCGGAGGGGGCTTCCTTCAGCGTGACACGGTAGACCTTGCCCCCATCCTCAAGCGTCCGTAGCGGACCCTGCAAGACAACGCGGGTCTGCGCCCCGGCCAGGGCCACCCAAAGGCCCATCACCAGCAGGAGGAAAAGACGGTTCATGCGGGCATTCTACCAAAACCCCGCAATGAATACCTTTGCCCAGTCAAGGCTGTTACAACAACGGGGTTTGTCTTCCCCCACCCGCACTTTTACGGGGGATTTGAAGCCATTTCGCCTAGACCTTTTGGCTTGGTTCACTAATTCTTAACACGGGCTTCGCCATCATTGATAGTGACGTAACGCCTGATGGACAAGTCGGGTTTGCGATCACAACAAGCAGACATCGGACGCAAGGAGACTTGCGTCCATTTTTTTGTCTGGCGGTTAGTGAAGGCGCGGATTAGACCTGAGCCTTGCGTTCGCTGACCTTGCGCATGCTGTGGTCCAGCACCTTCTTGCGGAAGCGAAGCATCTTGGGCGTCACTTCCAGAAGCTCATCATCACGGAGCCAGGAAAGCGCCTGTTCCAGCGAGAAATCGAGGTGCGCGTCCAGCACCGTGGTGGCGTCTGCGTTGGCGCTACGCATGTTGGTGGCGGCCTTGGTCTTGGTGATGTTCACCACCATGTCCTCGTCGCGACTGCACTGCCCCACAATCATCCCCCCGTACACGTCGGTGCCGACGGGATAGAACAGGGTGCCCCGCTCTTGCACGTCTTCATAGGCGTAGCGAGTCATCTTGCCGTCGTCCTTGGCGATGAGCGAACCGGTGGCACGGCTCTGCACCGGACCCCGGAAGGCTTCGTAACCTTCAAACAAGCTGCTGATGGTGCCCGTACCCCGGGTGAGCGTAAGGAAGACGCTGCGGAAACCGATGAGGCCGCGCGTCGGGATGGTGGCCTCCACCCGCGAGCGGTCGTTGCCGATCTGGGTCATCCCGGTCATCTCGCCCTTGCGACGGCTGAGCTCTTCTAGCGTGCCGCCCATGGCTTCATCGGGCAATTCGAGGATCAGGAGCTCAATCGGTTCGAGCCGTTGGCCGCGGTCGTTCTCCTTGAAGATGACTTCCGGGCGGGCGATGGCCATTTCGAAGCCCTCGCGGCGCATCGTCTCAATCAGCACCGAAAGCTGCATTTCGCCGCGCGCGGCCACCTTCACGGTGTCGGCGGGGGCATCGCGGTCAATCTTGAGCGTGACGCTGACCTTCTCTTCCTTCTCCATCCGCTCGCGAATCTTGTGGATAGTGAGGAACTTGCCACCGTCCTTGCCCGAAAGCGGGCTGGTGTTGGCAAAGAAGCTCATGGTGAGCGTGCTGGGTTCAACTTCGATGCGCGGCAGCGGATCTACGAACTGGGCATCGCACACCGAGTCACCGATGAGGACGTCATCCAAGCCCGAAACCATGACGATCTCACCGGCTTCCACCATGTCGCACTCTTGGAGTTGCAAACCGGCGTACGTCCACACCTTGGTGGTGTTAAAGGACTGCAGCTTGCCGCCTTCGCCCACGCTCGTCAGGCGGTCGCCGACGCGCAGGCGGCCGCGAAGGAGCTTGCCCCCAAACATGCGGCCCACGTAGTCGTTGTAGTCCAGGTTGTTGACCTGGAATTGCGCCGGGCCATCGCTCTGCACCTTCGGAGCAGGGATGTGCTCCACGATGGTCTCGAACAGCACGCGCATGTCCATGTCGGTGTCGTCCAGGCTGCGGCGCGCCCAGCCCGAGGCCCCACTGGCAAACACATAGGGGAATTCGAGGTCCTCTTCGTTGGCACCGAGGTCAATGAAGAGGTCGAGAAGCTTGTCGTAGGCTTCCATGGGGCGCGCGCCCTCACGGTCTACTTTGTTGATGACGGCCACGATCTTGAGGCCGTTAGCCAGCGCCTTCTTCAGCACAAACCGGGTCTGCGGCATCGGGCCTTCGTTGGCGTCCACCACCAGCAGGGCGCCGTCCACCATGCTGAGCACGCGCTCGACTTCGCCCCCGAAGTCGGCGTGGCCCGGCGTATCCACGATGTTGATCTTGGTGCCCTGGAACTTGGTGCTGGCCACCTTACTAAGAATGGTGATGCCGCGCTCGCGCTCCAAGTCGTTGCGGTCCATTACTCGGTCTTGGACCGATTCGTTCTCGCGGAACAGCCCCGACTGGCGAAACAGGGCGTCGACCAGGGTGGTTTTGCCGTGGTCAACGTGGGCAATGATGCCGATATTGCGGAGGTTCGGGGCGCTCATGCGCCTTCGGTTGTACCTATCGCTCTGGTTTCCGCCTCGGGAACTTGCCGCAAACGGCCCGCCTTACTCCGCCGCCGAGACCCAACCCGAGGGGACGAACTCATTGCGGAAGGTGCCGTCTTCAAAGAGGTCCACCAGCGCGTAACCCGGACCGAACTCCATGAAGTTGCCACCCCACCAGCCGCCACTCACGGCACCGCTGCACAGATAGTTCACCCCGAGGTACTCCACACGATCCACAAGATGCTCGTGCCCGCTGAGGCACACCTTGACGTTGGGGTTCTTATAGAACAGGTCTTTGAGCTTGCGAGCATCAATGTGCATCCACGAGCCCGGCGTCACCCAGTTGCCGGTTTTCTCGGTGTCGCCGGCGAGCGCGGCGCAGATGCTGAGGATGGGGATGTGGGAGAGCACGAGCACCGGCATCTCCTTGGGGGTCTTCGCCAAGGTGTCCTCTAGCCACTCAAACTGGGCATCATCGAGCTTGGCCGTGTAGCCGCCACCCAACGGCATGGTGCTTTGCAAAACAATGAACTGCCACCCAGCCTGACGGAAGGCGTAGTACGGCGCTTCAAGCTTCAAGACATCTTCCGCCCACTTCCAGCCGAACATGGGGTCGTTCTTGCCGCCGCCGCCCGCGCCATTCCAGTAATCGTGGTTGCCCAGGCAATGCCGCACGGGCAGATCGTTGTGGTTGCGGATGACCGAGTCGAAGAGATCCCACTGCACCTTGGTGCGGTCCTTGTCGGCCCCGAACGAGTCCATGATGAGGTCACCTCCGGTCAGGATCAGGTCGGGCTTATCGGCCAGACCGTTCACTTGTTCCAGCGCGTGGGCCATGCCCTCTCCCCCTTTGCGCTCGGGCTGAACGTGAATATCGGTGAGGTGAGCGATGCGAAGCACGCGCTTGAGCGCGGCATCTTGGTTGCCCGGCCAGGTTCCCAGCACCTTGGAAGCCAGGAGCGAGCCGCCCAGGGCCCCGCCCGCCGCCAGGAGTTCTCTTCGCGTGGATTTGGTGGCCATTAGCTTTGCGCGACCCAGCCGGTTTCGGTGTACGTGTTGCGGAAGGTGCCATCCGCGAACAGGTCAATGATGGTGTAGCCCGGGCCGAACTCCTGGTAGTTGCCACCCCACCAGCCGCCACTGACGGCCCCATTGCACACGTAGCTCACCCCCAGATACTCGGTGACATCCACCAGATGCACGTGACCACTGACGCAAACCTTCACGTTCGGGTGCTTCAAGAAGAGGTCCTTGATGCGGCGCGCGTCAATGTGCATCCACGCCCCCGGCACCACCCAGTTGCCCGACTTCTCGTTGTCGCCATCAAAGAAGGTGGACGCGCTGAGGATCGGGATGTGCGAGAGCACCAGCACCGGCATGGTTTTGGGCGTGCTTTGCAAAACCCCGGTCAGCCACTCGAACTGCTCTTCATCGAGACGGCCCTTGTAGCCACCTCCTTCGGGAGAGGTGCTTTGGAGCACGATGAACTTCCAACCGGCTTGATCAAACTCGTAGTACGGTTTCTCGAGCTCCAGCACGTCTTGCGCCCATTGGTGCCCGAACATCGGGTCTTCCTTGCCCTGGCCGCCCGCGCCGTTCCAGAAGTCGTGGTTGCCCACGCAGTGCCGCACCGGAATCTTGTTGCTCTCCCGCAGCACGCGGGTGAAGATGTCCCACTGCGTTTTGACCCGATCTTTGGATTGGCCGAAGGCATCCATGATGAGGTCGCCCCCGGTGAGGATCAAGTCGGGCTTGTCACTCAGACCGTTCACGATCTCCAGCGTCTTGGTCATGCCTTCGGCCGCTTTGCGCTCCGGCTGTACGTGGATATCCGTGAGGTGAGCGATCCGCAGGACGCGCTCGGCATCCGGTTTCTCTTGGAACTTGGGCAATGCCGCCGCCCCCAGGGCCGAAGTGGCGGTGAGGGCGCCGGCTTTCATCAGGTCACGTCGCGAGAGTTTGGGCACGGCAGAGGTTTACCCGCGCCTCCCGGAAAACGGGTTAATGGTTTGTAAAATCAGCAACCCGCCGTTTAGGGTAGCGACGGATACATCTTTCGGCTGAGTTCGCCGACCGCGACTTTCCATTCCCCGTCCTGCTTGATCATGGGGATGCTCATGGGCTCGTCGTAGCTCTGGCTGTTCATGCCCTTGTTGATGAGGATGTTCACCACGGCGGAATCTTCCGACTGCTTGGTGGAGCCTTGAATCTTCCAAGCGAAGCGGTAGTACTCCCCTCGATCCAGGGTGACCTCCCAAGCCTTTTCGAGCTCGGCGGGGTCCATGTCTGACGCGCCGTATTTCATCAGCCCGGCTTTGTCGCCCTTGGCCAGGGCCACAAGGAATCGGTTCGCCTGAACTTCCGGGGACGATCCAAAGAAGAAAGTGGCAAAGAAGCCCACCGCGACCACGACGGCCCCGATGATTCCGAGCAACACAATCCAGTGAACGCGTCCCGCTTGGCGCATACCGCCTCCATTGAACCCCAAAAGGGGCTAACTCCGGTTCAGACTGCCCCGGGCCGTCTGCTCTACATCCACCCGCCACACCCCTTGCTCGCGGCGCAGAACGTAGAGGAACGCCCAGGTTTCGCCGTTGGGCCGCAGGTAGGCGACCTCCACCGTGGCATCCGGTAGCTGTTTGGTAATGCGCCCAAACCGAACCTGCGCTCCCGCCCGCAACAGCTGGCCGATAAGCTGATTGAACGGCTGCGTAGCCCCAGGGTTTTGCTGCGGAATCACCGGCCCAAGATCTTCCCCGGCGGGCGAGGCCAACAAGGCTTGGTGGTACTGCCGGATGGCGCTCTCCGGCCCCGTGTTTTGGGCCTGACCGAACACCGCGAGGGTCAAAATGGACAAACACAAGGCGGCAACGACCGAAGATATTGGAATATCTGCCGGCCTTCTACTGAACTTGGGCGGTTGTAATTCGTCCAAACTTGCCGTACACTACCTTGTAGGTCGCCATGAGTGAAAACAATTTGACCCGTCGAGAACTCTTAGCCAAGGGCACCATGATTGCGGTGGGCCTCAGCACCCCCCGGTGGCTGGCGGCCGTAGCGCACGGCGACCTCATTCGCGCCGCCGGTGGCCGCAAAGTGGACCCGGACAACATCCTGGTGGTGTGCCAGCTGAGCGGTGGCAACGACGGCCTGAACACCGTGGTGCCCTTCGCCGACTCACTCTACGCCAAAGCCCGCCCCACCCTGGCGCTAAAGGGGGACGAGGTTCTGCATCTCAACGAAGCGATGGGTCTGCACCCCACCATGGGCGGCCTCGCCACGCTTTACAAGGAAGGCAAGGTAGCCATCGTGCAAAACGTGGGCTACCCCAACCCCAACCGCTCGCACTTTAAGTCCATGGACATATGGCAGTCCGCCAGCCCCGACGCCAAGCTCCCGTACGGCTGGATCGGCCGCAGCATGGACGAGCGCCTGGCGCAGCAGATGTACAACCCGGTGGCGTGCGTGGGCCTCAGCACCGAGCGTCCACTCGCCCTGCAGGCTAAGGATGCCAGCATCCCCTGCTTTGCCAGCCTGGCCGACATTAAGTCGCTGGTGGGCAATGCCGATGCGGAGAAGCTGCTCCGCCAAATCCAAGGGCGTGACGCCGAACAGGGTTCCGCGATCCGCACGATCCAGGATGCTAACCGAGCGGCGCTGGATGCCATGAACCTGCTGAACGCCAAGCTCGACGGCGCGAAGCCCAAGCAGACTTACGGCGAGAACGGATTCGGGCGCGGGTTCGCTCAGATCAGCCAGCTCTTGATGGCCTCCCCGCAAACGCGGGTCGTCTACTTTAGCCACGGTGGGTTTGACACCCACTCCCGGCAGAAGGATGCCCACGCCAAGCTGATGCAAGAGTTCTCCGATGCGGTGCTGGCCTTCCAGCGCGAAATGGAAGCCGCCGGGCTGGATAAGAAAGTGACGCTCCTGGTCTTCAGCGAATTTGGGCGCCGGGTGGAAGAAAACGGCAGCCTGGGCACCGACCACGGCGAGGCCGCCCCGATGTTCCTGATTGGTAGCCGCGTAAAGGGCGGATTCCACGGCCCGAACCCGGACCTAGCCAACCTCAGCCGCGGTGACGTGCCCTGGAAGACGGACTTCCGCAGCGTCTATGCCACCACGCTTGAAAACTGGCTGGGGAACGATGCGGGATTGGTGCTGGGCTCGGAATTCCCGACCCTCGACCTCATTAAATCTTAAGACGAAAGCGCCTCGAAACCGCGCACCAGCGCGGCTTTGACCTGCTCA
>Ga0315901_10003761_pt1 | contig 19417 bp, 29 predicted proteins | sample LakEriMetagenome_10_FD_203761 | JGI IMG/M metagenome (GOLD analysis project Ga0315901, IMG submission 203761) | Freshwater fungal communities from buoy surface, Lake Erie, Ohio, United States - Buoy 2 MA116 | ecosystem: Environmental > Aquatic > Freshwater > Lake | place: USA: Lake Erie, Ohio... | reverse complement strand
ATCTAGCCACTCAGGGCCAATGTGAAGTTGTTTGAGTTGTTCAGCGTTTATCATTCAACAAGTCTCTCATCTGGTTATACGAGTCCACACAGGCATTGAGTGCAGCAGTATTCCTGTCACCCTGTGCGACTATTTCGGCAATGGCTTGGAGGGTTGCTCTTTCGGCATCAGGAGTTGGGTCAGGCGCTCTGTCAGGTTCACTGGTTGCTTTTGTATCTGTGGGGGCAACGGGGGTACTTGTGGGGGCTTGTACACAACTTGAGGCGGGGAGGCGCACCCTACCATCCCGAATAGCACGATCAAGAGCAGACTGTTTCTGAGTGACAACATTGTTAACCTCCAAAAGTTTACTGGCAGTAGTGTTTAATTGCTCGTTGAGCTTCTGTTCTGTCTGACGAGATTCATCGTTCTTCTTGGCAATCTCAATCTGCATCTCTTTATCTCTGTCTGACCAACCATAATGGTATCCACCACGATATGTGCCAAACAAGGCAAAGAATAGCCCAACCAGTAGCCAAGGAAGTGGTATGCCAAACATTATCCAACCTCTTTTCTAGCCATCGCCAATTGCTCACGCTCGTGATCTGCTTCTAACAAATCTGGAGGGGTAGTCGGAGGAGGTGGAGGTGTCCAAGATTCATCTAAATCAGGGTTCTTGAAGTTTAACCAGTTAGGTGCTGAAGTAGTTGCAGTCCAAGTGTTTTGAGCCACAGGAGGCGTTACAGGTGCGGGTGGCGGGGTAGGTGTCGGGGTAGGTGAAACAGCGCTCTGGATGGCGTTTACAGCCGTTCCTACACCCTTTTTACCGATAACTCCACCGATACCACCAACAATCAGCAGAACAATGTCGTTCAACATCTTGGTGTAGGCCATATCTATCGGGGCCATACTCTTAATTGGTTGAGTCACAAAGGTGACTGAGTAGAGCAAAGCAATCACAATAAAGCAAAGAATCAATGTGACCATGACGACCACAAAGCCCCAGACATAGGTTTCTACTTCCTCAATTGTTGGTCTTTGGTTCTTGGACATCGTTAACCTTTTTTTCAAGAATAGGAGCTACTAGATATTCAGGGCAAGTCTGAGTGAATAAACACTTAGGCTTCTGGCAGTTAGCATGGACAAAGTTCTCAGGATTTTGGCAAAAGTACCTGTAGCGGTCTTCGCATCCTGTTAACAGTAATAACAAAAAGATATATCTCATGCCATCACATCCACTTGTGAAGACTTAACCCACTGAGTCTTGATCTCTTGGGTCTTTTGTTGGTGCTGGACTTGATGGTTTAACTCTGCCAACCTTTGCATATTCTGTTGGTGGATCACCCTATGAGCCTCCCACAGCATCTTAGCGTTATCTTGATAAGTGGTAATTTTCATAACCCAATCTTTCCAAGTAAAAGGTTAACAATCTTGTCAGACAAGTCATCAGGCAAGAACCTCAAGAATCCTAGAAACCACCAAGCAATACACCCATAGCAGAATACCCTGCAAAACAGATCGAATTGCTTCTGGTACTCGTTCATCTACCACAGCCGCCCTTTGGACACAAACTCATCAACTCGTTAATGCCAATAAATACTAAAAGTACTACAAAAGCAATGCCACCAATGATCATGGCAATCTCATTCATCTCATCTTCTTTGGCCTTGGCTTCTTTCTCAGCTTTCTTCAAGGCACTAATCTCTTTAGCATCCTCTAAGTCCATCTCTGCTTGACGGGCTTTGATCTTGTTCCAGACATCAATCTTGCCTGTTTGCATGAACAACATCTTCAACTCTTCTTCAAAGGCTCTGGCTTGCTCTAGTGCCATCTCGATCTGGAGAGCAGCACCCATGTTCGAGCCTTTTTTCTCCCTCTTTGCTTGAAGCATAGCCTTGGTTGCTTGGCTCTTTGCATCAAACATCTTGCCAATCATCGGGGCAAGACCACCTAAATCATTGGCTACCTTACTAGCCTTCTTAACCATCGAAATGGCGCTTTGTAGGCCATTTAGGGCTGTGATTGGATCAATCATTTCTTTCTCTCCCACTTCAGGCAAACAACCCTTCGGTTGAAAACATCACCTGTCCAAGTCCATTTAATACATCGGTATTCTATGGTTGCCGCCAAAAGAAAGGCGATCACGGGAATGCCCAAACAACAATATAACTACAAAAAATTACAAAACAAAGAAGAAGGACTACGGCAATTGCTATAGTCCAATCCTTCATTGCTGCATAGGTGTGTACTGGTAGAAGGATTCTGGTTCTGGGGACATTACCTCACTTGGTGAAGCCGCAGAAGTAGCGCCTAAGTAACCAGTACGCAAAATAGACATACCTAACGAGTTTGCCAAATTAGCTAAATCACCAGGCTTGATAAAGTCAGCCAACTCTACTTCTTTGCCTTTTTTGTTTATCAAACGAGTAGATGCCTTAATCACGCCATCCAAACCACCTTTATCCATAAACAGTTTTCTATGCGCTTCTTTGGTTGCCTCATCTATGTTTTTCTGACCAACAGCCGCAGCAATACGGAAACCTTTGTTAAAGACACTAGAAATCTGGTTAACTAAAATTGCAGAGACTTGCTTGGGATCAACACCTCCTAAAAGGCGTTGTAAATTACCCATTTCTTTAATAGCCGCTTGATCTACAGGAAGACTGTTTACATCTATTTTGGTTGCTAAACGCTGGACATCAGCCAAAGAAGCCAAATTATCGTAATGCTGTTTGCCAAACAAACGAACAAAAGCATCTTTATTCTTCTCTAAATAAGCAAATGGATTCTGGTTGTCTAACATCTTTGTAACCATAGCGTTTTGAACCGCTAAAGTTGTGTTAGTTTGGTCATCAGGAGACAGTCTCTTTAAATCATTAAAGAATTTTGTCTGATAACCTTTACCAGTAGAGCCAAGCATACGACTTGTAATGGAATCAACACCACCAGTTTCGTAGTTCGACAAGAATGAATCGCCTAAACGAATCCTTTCGGCTTTTGATGCATCATCAATAGCAACCCGTTCAGCAGAAAGAACATTTGCTCTATTTGCGGCATCGTCAAGCCTTGATTTGAGTGCAGGTAGTTGAGCAAGAATATCACTGTAACCACCATTGTTACTTGTCTTTGAAATCAAAGAATTAAGTTTTATTGGATCAATGTAACCATCTTTGTCTAGAGCAGAGTTGTATAGCTTAGACATGACTGCTTTTTCAGCCAATGGCATACCTTCATCACCAGCAACCTTTAAAAACTGCGTCATTGCTGTAGGACTGTTTGCCAACTGAGGAGCAATTCTTTCTGCATACTCTTGAGCGCCAATTTTTTGTATTGCATCAGCATCTTTGAATGGAATACCTACCTTATTGTAGTAATCCAAATCAAGTTGCGACATTGCTTCACCAAAAGTAGATTTTCCACCACGGAAGTTAACATTGATGTCGCCACTAGAGTTTTGAACTTGATTTAAAGCATCGTCTACACGCTGTTGCAACAAGATAAGTTTATCCTTGGTTGCAGGGTTTTTAATAGTACGAATGTCAGCCGCTACACGCCTCTTTAAAGAGTCTAGGCTTGTAATATCCAAACCAATAGATAAGTCTGGAGGAGCAAGGCCTGGCACAGATGGCAGAGTTGTATCAAGTTGGTTTTGTTTTCTTAATCTTGAAAACTCTCCTGATTGCTTCTGAACAAGTTTTAACAAGTCTGATTGGCGACCCCAAGGATCTTGCATGAACAAATCTTTAGCAGTATTCAATAAAACTTGTGTCTGGTCAGCAGGTAAGATTGCACCAAGTTTAGATGCTTGAGTTATTACACTCTCATACTCTGGTTTAAGAGCGTTTCTAGCCGCAGTTTCTTGAGCTAAAACAATATTTTGAATTGGTTTGCCAAGATCAATTGGAGTAATATTGCCAGCTAAATTTAAGGATTGAGTTAACTTTGCTTGTTGATCAGCAAGAGCCGACAAGCGTTTTGTGTAATCAATTTCAACTTTCCCAATTTGGGAAGATGCCATTGGTATATCACCACTAGGCTTTGGGAACAATTCAGTTGCTTTAGTACGAACAGCAGTCTGCAAATCTTTGTAAATTACTTCTAAGTCCTGTGCAATCTTTGCATCTTTAGTTGCTAAATCTTTTAAGCCTTTTTCCAAAATTCTATTGTCAACAGCTCCCGCAGCCAAGATGTCAGGTTGACCACCAACAAAAGCAATCTTTTTACGAATGTCTTCTAATCGGTTTTGTAAGTTTGGATCGGCTTGTAGTGCTCGTTTGATCAAATCTTGAGCCTGAGAAGTTCCTTCAACACCAGCTAAATCTTCAACATTAAAGTCTTTAAGATTAACTTTATTTTTGGCTTCTGCCATCAACCCAACACCTTTAGCACCACCAGCACCTGATGCCAAAGCAAACAAAATACCGCCCGTGACTTGACCAGTTGTGCCACCTATTTGTTTACCAACTTCACCGCCAAATTCACCACCAGTACTGGCAAGACCGCCAGCTACTACATTTGTTAAAAGACCAAGTTTTGTAGCTGGGCCTATACCAAGTAAGTTTAATGGGTCAGACATTCCTCTCACTGTTGCACCAAGATACCTTTGCGCTCCAGTTGCGGGTCTAGTTGTTGTGTCTACACCAAATTGCTGTTGTATTTGCTCTGAAGTCATTCCTTGTCTGTCTAGTTCAGCACCAGGAATTTTTCTACCAGAAATTGCTTGGAAAAGTTCTGGTATTCCAGAGCCAGCAAATCGTGGATTTGGCCCTTGATAGCCACTAACACCAGCGGCAATGGTTGCTGGAGTATCTGTTAAGCCTCTTTGCAACTCAACACCTAAATATTCACCCATGCTAGACGCTGGACGAGCTGAAGGGCCACCAACCAATCCTCTACCAGCACCTGCACCTTCTGGGCGTAGTCGTCTAGCTATCTCAGCTAATCTTTGAGCATCTTCAACATTGCCCTCTGCATCGGCTCTACGCAAGGCTTCAATTGCTTGTTCATAAGTTGCCATTAGTTTTTCTCCTTAGCAGGATACTTTTTTAACAACTCTTCATCGCTTTGAGTTGTTGTTGCAGGTGGAGTTTCACCTTTTTTAACAAGTTTAAATTGAGCAAGTTGTTTATCAATGCTTTCTAAAGCAAATTTGTAATTTGGAGTGTCTTCATAACCATACTCAGTTACACTTTCTTGCAATTTTTTCTTGCGTTCTAGTAAAGCGCCACGATAAACAGCAATAGCAAATTGTTGCGCTTGTTCTTTTTTAACTTCTGTAGCTCTACCAGTAAAGAATTTATTTACATCCGATGCCAACCGATTATCTAAACCGCCTGTTCTTGCAAAAGTTTGAATATCTAAGTTAGACAAACTACTGTCTTTGCCAATAAAAGCCGATAAAGCTTTAGGTAATGCTGCCGCTGAAATATCATTCGATGTTGCATTGTTAATAATGCCAATAAGTTTTGGCCCTTCAGACAAAATTCTTGATGTATCTTGCATTATTGGATCTTTACTTAAGACATTTTGAGTAAAGTCCATCCAATCTTTTGCTTTAACAGGTTGACCAGGCAATCTTATGTCCATTGTTTTTGTATCAACACTACCTGTATATGGTTTGCGAACTTGTTTGCCATCTGCTGTAACATCAAGAACAAATTGCTCATCTTTATTAGGATCATAATAAACAACTTGTTTTTTACCTTCTGCTGCAACACCAATTTTTGTAGGTGTTTTTCCAACTGGTTCAGGTTTACTCGTAAATTCTTCTAATTTAGCATAATAAGCATCTGTGAATGCAGGAGAACCTTCTGGGCCAGCTCGTAATGCAAAGTCTCTAGCATTCTTCTGAGCTGGAGTAGTCAAATCAGGTTTCTCTTGGCTAATCAAACTCTGTAATGTTGTTTGATAAATTTGGTTGTATTGAGGAGTGCCTGGTTCTGCAACACTTCTTGCATAAGCCGCAGCATTTCTTTCCTGTGGAGTCATTTTTTCAGCAGTACGCTGTGCCGCCAATGCCCTCTCACTTTCAGCCTTACGATAAACATCAGCAAGCATCATTGCTCCCTGTCCATCACCAGCCTGTTGCAACATCTCTACACCTCTAGCAATAGATCTTGGATCAGCATAGTTAATCTGTCCTGAAATCTGTTGTCTAGCAGTAATACGGGCTAGTTCAGGATCTTCACCACCTAAACCACGAGCAACAGCACCACCAAGCATATTAGCCCCACGACTAATGGCATAGTTTGCCTGTTGGAAAGGAGTAAGTTGAGCATATTGCAATGCTTGTTGATCAGCACGAGCCTGTTGGCTTTGTTGATACATTTCAGGTGTTACACCGAATAAAGATTGGACGATTTCTGCCATGATTTACTCCTTAAAGGAAAGCGCCTAAGTCTCGATTGTTATAAGCTAAACCAGTTCCAAATCCAGAGCCGCCCAATGCTGTTTGTGAAAATGCCGCTTGTGCGCCACTAGTATTCATGTTCATGTTTCTAAATGCAGGGTTCTGTGAGAATCCTGTTAATGCTGTTGCAAAGGGGTTATAGGCATTAGCCGCATAGTTGCTTTGAGCCGCACCCATACCACCACCATACAGAGCATTAGCTCCTGTTGGATTGGCGATCTTAGAGCCAATTCCAGAGCCAATATCAAGTGCTTGTTGACCAAGACCCTCTAGACTTGTAGCACCTTGCAGATAGGCTTGGTAAGGGCCAAGAGCTGCGGCCTGTAAAGCATAATTTTGATTGCCTAAATTGCCACCAGTGCGGTACAAATCTGCGCCAAATAAAGTCTGTTGTTGTCCAGCTTGAATTGCTTGATCTGCTATTTGTGCATCTTGTTGGGCAATAGCGTTGTAATACGCTTCCATTTCAGGATTAGCGGCTCTCAATCCCTCGCCACCGCCAGGACGCAAACCAGTACCACCCACAGCTAAACCAGTGCGACCAGTATTAAATAAGTTGGTCTGCAACTGTCCATATTGACGCTCACGGCTTGGAGCTAATAGATTCTGCTTACTGAGCATGTACTTTTCTGCCGCTTGCTCTGGAGATTCAGCAAGATACTGTTGTCCAAGATTAAACAAGCCTTGAGCAGCGCCTTGCAATGGAGCAAACTGCTGTTGTGCTTGTTCTGCTTGTGTCAGACCACCTTCTGCTAAACCCATGAATCGGTTTTGCATACCTCTTAAAGCAGGGTCTAAAGAGTAATTAGCACCAGAAACACGACCAGTTTTAGGGTCAAACTGAAAATCAGATTGACCAAATCTTGTGGTAATGCCAACAGGACGAAACCTTGCCTCTTCAGCCGCTAATTTAGCCGCTTCAGCTTTAGCCGCTGCTTCCGCTTGTGCCGCTTTCTTAGCAGAACGTCCACCTAACAAACCACCCAATAAAGAAGCACCTGCTTGTATATATGGCATATCAAACTCCAATCAAAATATCGTCCACTTTTGACGGATCTTTCTCGTCAGTGGCGTGAATACAAAACCAAACACAATCTGTCAACGCTTTAACACCATGCGTCAAACCCGCTTTAATCTCGATGCAAGCTGGCGCTTCAACAACCTCTACATCTTCACCCTTCATCACTGCAACCTTACCTTTTGCCAAGATAGATAGGTGGCTAAAGTCGTGAACGTGCTTCAGAATGGCTGTGCCTTCGCTAAACTGCGACTCTTTGGCATATAGACCATCACTAAAGTGGTGAGTGATCATGCTGTACGCTTCCACATCGCAACAGCAATGTATGGCGGTAGGTTGGCGTTAGTACCAGATGAACCAGCAGAGGCAACTGTTGTGGCAACAGTAACGCCAGTAGATACACTTGCAGTATTGGTAACAACACTTATGTTAGCGCCACCCCCGCCATAGGCGTATGTTCCTGTACCTGTTTCTGTAAGGAAGTTTCCAGAAGATGCTCCATGTTGGTGTGTTGGATCAGTAACTGTTGATGTAGCTGTGTGTGTGTGACTTACAGTAATAGCATCCTTACTACCACCTGTTTCTTCCAATGTGTCAAATAGGGCATCGCTACCATTCAAGCCGACCATAACTCGACCAGCACCGAAGGCTGTCCAAGTGCCAAATCCTAACAAAGTCGCAGGGTTTGTTGAAACACCAGCATTGATGTAAATAGAGCCTACAGGATATAAAGCCGCCATCGTAGCTGCTACTGCGGCAGTGACAAAAGCAGTAGTCGCCAATTGAGTGGTGTTTGTTCCGCTAGATGCTGTAGGCGCTGCTGGAGTTCCAGTAAATGTAGGAGATGCTAAATCAGCCTTAGTTGCAATGGCAACTGAGATATTGACAAACTCAGTATTGATCTCAGTACCCTTGACAATCTTGAGTGGATCACCAGAAGGAAGTGAGTCTTTCGTAGCGAAATTAGTGGATTGTGTATAGTTTGACAAGTTATTCTCCTAGTTTCATATCTTCAATCATGACATTTTCCCGTCTTTAGATTGAATTTCAATGCGCTGTATAGATAAAGCAGAACCATTGATGTTTGCTTCATATCCAGTTTGTACAATTTTACCGCTACCACTTGCTGAAACACTTAATGTTTGTAAAGCAACACCATTAGAGTACTCTGCAATGTTGTATTCACCAATTCCATACTCATAAATTCCTTGTGTTGGAATTAACGAATTAGCAGACAAATAGTTGGTACTAAAATCAAAACCCCATTTAATCGTTACAAACTGGTTAGTTCCACCAATAACAATAACTTTTAGACGCTTCAACAATGATGTAACATTGGCATTTCCAAGATCAGCATGGTTTGTGTAGTACTGCATCCGATAAGCAGATGTATAGTCTTGATATGTACTGTACTTACCAATATATCCATTCTTGCCAATCAGAACATCACCATTTCTACGAGATAACAATGCAGTTGGCTCAATCGAATTCCAAGTTGTGACCCTGAAAGAACCATCTTGCAATTGAACCCTAGTGTCAAAGCAATACACTTCTTTAACAGTAGGCAATGTCAACAGATAGAAAGCCTCTGTCTCTGAATAAACAGTCTTAATATTGGCAAGTGTCTCACTACCAACAATAGACATGAAGTCACTTCGAATGTTCTTAGACAAGTCGCCAATAGGAGCAGACTTCTCAATAATCGTTCTTGCAAATGATCTAACACCAGAGTTAGACAAGAACAGAATATCCTTACCTGTACTCTGAATAGAATCTCTAGCAATACATCCAATACCGCCAACAGTGTCACTTAGAGACATTGTAGAAGGGGTAGTAGCGTTGGCATACACAAGAATCTGACGCTTACCAAAGATGATTAAGAAGCCATTGTGCGCTGCCAAACCTGTGATTTCATCAGCACCATTAGGCCAAACTCTATCAATATTCAAAGTACCAGATGTTCCTGTACTCCAAATATGACCAGCTAAAAGATCAGAGAAACCTACAGTTACATTGTCAGTAGTAGTATCAGCCGCCCACAAACGACCAAAGGCAGAGATAACAATGTTCGCAGAAGGAACAGTCCCTACATAACCAGTTTTTTCACTAACTCTGCGATAAGTAGTTGTACTTACAGCAGGGTCAAATATCAAAGGATCATGCCCAACTTGGAAGAAATAAGTAATTCCATTGAGTGAGGCACATGACCAATTACTCGCAGTGATGGTAGGAGCAGAACCACCCCCCCCATAGGTCAATTCAGAAACAGCATTTGAGCCATCTAGCTTGAATAACTTGTTATTACCTGCAAACAGAATTGTAAGAGTTCCATCAGATTGAACTAACTCATGGATAACGCCAACATTATTAGCACCAAGATCGCCAGAGGATGAATTAACCCTTGCCCAACCCTTACGAGAACCAATACGACCGTATTGATCAATGATGCAGTTAGTTGCAACCAAAGCAAAACCAGCCGCTAAATCAAGCGGAGAGTCTTGTGTATTCAGACCAAAGAAGCCTGGCGCTGAGATACTTGCTGTTTGGAGTGGCTGGCTCATATTGCTATAAATTCTTGAGCCTCTGGATAACGTGTGCCTTCCAAGGCAATGTAATCAGCAAGCATAGAACGATACAGTTGATAGGCTTCAGAGGAGTTCAAACCACCATCTTCACCACGCTCTACCAAGGCTCTAGCATAGGCATTCTGAACAACCAGAACATCAGGAACTAAAACATTGGTGCTGTCAGAGGAGAGAGGTGCTTGTGGGACAGTCAAAGCAAATGGAATCGTGTAAACGCCATCAGGACGGGCATAGAGAACTACTTTAGTGTCTCCATTGCCATCTACACCATCAAACGCATAGAACTCAGGAATACCGCTAATAGCGGGTACTAGGTTCTGAAACCTGTTCATTTGAACAAAGCTGATGTTCTGCAAACCAACATTGGCTGTGGTGTTCAGAGCATCCATCACTTGAAACTTTTGACCAACACCTGTCATCGAGTAGATGTAAGTGCCGCCAGTGGTTGTGATAGTCACTGTTTGACCAAGAACATTCCATGCGTAAGAGTCTTCAATCTGACGCTTGGCATCATTGACAAACTTGCCAATCAAAGTGGAATATGCGGTTTGTGTAACTGTAGATACTTGCGTCTCACGCAAACGGATCAGTACATCATTGACTAATTGTAGATAGGTCATTGTCTTGATGCTCCATAAATCTCGAATGTATTGGTGGAAGACATAGATGAACCAGCTTCAGGTGTGATTCTTACTTGATCACCTTCTTCTAAAACAACATAAGCGCCACCATCAAATCTGAGATATTGAGTAGCAGCAATCTGATAAGCATCAACTACATAAATCTCTGCATTAGCACTTGAGTCATACCACCAAACGCTTACTGTTTTGTTGTTGCCAGTATGATTGGCGATATAGCAAAGATTCCATAAAGCATAGTAACCAGTAGGCACTGTATAGACTGTTGTCTTAGTCCCTGCTGTTAAGTTAGTGCCTATAGATATTGGTCTCATTTGTTCCTCTTAGAAATCGCTTTAGCCTTAGCTTTAGCGTCTTCCTTGGACGATGCACCCCAAGCTCTAAGAGAAAGTAAAAGTCGGGTAGGCTTTCCATCTTTCATCTCAGCGCCAGGCATATTGCCCATTCGTGCTAAAAAGGATGCCCTACGAGGGTTGTCTCCCGACTTAACAGGAGCTTTTAAATTGCCACCTGTTTCTGCATTATACGATGCTCTCCCCTTGGCATTCAAGCCACCTTTGGGATTTTTACCAGCTTTTGTTTGCCAAGCAGGAGATTTCATTTCTTCACCTTTTTAGGAGGTGTGTGGGTAAGATTGCGGCTCGTAGATGTGTGCTTTGCACCCGTCATCAACATACCACCTTCTTTGTGGACAGGCCCTTTGTAGACCTTTCCATTGGGTAGATAGTGTGTAGCTGTCTTGCTCATGACTTAACCTTTTTAGCGGTCTTAGCCGCAGCCTTAAATGCCGCCTCTGTAGGAGCACCCTTAGAGCCAACCTTACGCATCTTTTCCTTAGAACCAGCCTTGATGCGATCTTGCTTGGCTTTGATATTGGCGTATAGACTCATTTGCCACGACCAGATTTCTTCATCATGTTAGTAGCAGTACGACCACCACGGGTAGGCATAGGGCGAGGTTTACCAACTGCAACCATTACAGTCACAGGCATGGTCTTAGCCTTTTTAGGCATCTTAGAACTGGTCATCTTGGCTTTTCCGTACATGATTTCACCTTACTATTTTGGTTGCAATAAAAGAAATGATGCCGCCAACAACGGAGGCAATCTCCATTCCCACAAACATACCACCCTTAGACTTATTAGCCATCTCTAAGAGGGCTTTGATGTCTTCACGCATAGCATGAACTTCTGTTTGTAGAGCCTCAACTTGGGCTTCTAACTTGCCAAATTCTCTTGGATCAATATCAGACATTTGCTACTTTCTTTGGCCTACCTAGCTTCTTTACAGGAGTAGGAGGTGCTAAAACCATAGGTTTCTCGTATGTTTCTACTTGTGCTTCATCAATACGAACATAACCTGCATGACCCTTCATGCTATCAATATCATGTTGATGGACAAATGTTACTGTCTGTCCACTTGTTAAACAACGAAATGTAGCCATAAATACTCCATTAAAAAGGGGGTTTTTAGCCCCCTTTTACTTACACCATACGAGCTACAACAACACGGAGTGTTGAAGAAGCCAAGTCTGCTGTAGATCCAGACTCATTCTGAATACGGAACTTGACTGTGTTTGCGGCAGAAACATAACCTGTTACTGTCAAACCAACCAAATCCACACCCAAAGATGCGCCAATGACCATATCACCCAAAGCAACGCCTGGGATTGTGATGTCGTCAGTCTCGCCAGCGCCATCGACCAATGATCCAGCGTCCAAAGTAGCACGAACTACCCATGTATCGCTGAAAAGGCCACGGAACTGATCGTTACCTCTACGAACTGTTACTGCTGATGCGGTTGCCATAATAAAACTCCTAATTAAGTTAAAAAAGTCCCCCCACCACTAGGATGAGGGGCGCAACTGCAATTAGGCTGGAACTGCCAAAGCAAATGCTCCAGAAGCGTTAGCAGCAGAGCTTGTGGCACTTGTACGCAGAGCTTTCACGCCATAAAGGGTGTCAGCAGTGAACAATGTACCGAGGTACTCTTGCTTGTACTGAGTCTGTGAACGGATGCCCAACTGCTCAACCAACACCATAGAGTCTTTGTGACCCATCAAGCAGATACGGTCAGCGCCAGAGTTACCAGCACCAGTATCAGCATTAGATGAAGCAAAAACAGCCATACCGTAGAGCTGACCAATTTCACCATTGCGGATTGCATCACCGTTGCCGATGAATGCTTGCTCAGTGTAACGAGCCAAACCCATCAAAGTGTTACGGCTTGATGGAGGAATCAGGAAGAAACGACCGTCCATAGGAATGTCGTTGTCGTCCAGACGCTGAATGGTGCGGCGAATAGCGGCATCAGTCAAAGCGGCAGCGTTTGAAGATGTGCTGTTGTAAGCAGTAGTACCATCAGAACCAATGAAGGCTTTGGTGGTTGTATTGCTAGTAGCATAGTCATCAGTACCGACAGTAGCACCATTGAAAGCACGACCCAAACGAACCAAGTCAGTGTCAATACGACGAGCCAAAGCATAACCAGCGTCTTCTGTGTAGAAAGAACGCAGTGATGTCAGGGCTTGAACTTCAACGATGTCCTCGATCAAACGTGAGTATTCATAGTGGTTGTTGATCAACACTTGAATGTTGGTGTCGCTCTCTGCAATCAGAGTAACGGCATCAGTAGCGGCTTTCAAAGAAGCAGAGCCACGGGCTGGGCTAGGGATGTTAACAGTGTCACCCTTTTTGCCTTTGAAAGACATCTTCTTGACCAAATTAGCCAAAACGAGGTTCTTTTTATAGGCGGCAACAATTTCATCACTCCAAATTTCTGGAATGAAGTTAGCTGCGGAGGTAGTGGTTACACTGTTTGTTGGGGAAAATGCGGTATTTGCCATGATTAAATTTCCTAAGTTAAATTATCGAACACGACCTTCAGAATAGGCTTGCATGATTTCATCACTTAATGCCTCATATCTAGAAGGATCTGTCATCTTGAGACGAATTAGGTCAGTCCGTCTGTAAACTCTCTTTGAACTCTCTCCAGAGCCACCTACATCAACTTGTGCGGCTTTCATGCTTTTTGTCCTCTGAGCGTTACCCGCTTGTTCAGACTCTTTAGCCTTAATACCACGAAGTTGTTTAAAGGTAGACAACAACTCATTAGCCGAATCATAGTCAAAATCACCATCAGCCTTTGCATACAGTCCCAAACGTACAGGTGAGGATTTCACCCAATTTTGGAACTCAGAATCATTGACTACTTGAGAGTAATCAGGATGATCTTGCGCTAACTTCTGTTGAATTTGCATCCTTTTGAACTCTTGACCAGCTTGTCTAGCCGCGAGTACGTCTGGATGTCTATCAATCGTATTTTGAACTGCTTTTTGAGGGTTCTCAAAAAAGTCAACTTCAGGTTCTTCCTCTTTGATATGCTGTTGTTTAGAACTAAGGTTCTGCTTTAGCAACTCATCAGCTAGTTTACGGACTTCACCGACCTCTTGTGCCTGTTTACCAATGAGCTTTTCAGCCTCTTGGTGCATCCGTACGACCTCCTCTAAACTTTTAGCCCTGTATTTCTCAGGAAGTTCGGATTTAGTTTCTTCTACTTCAAGTTCGCCTAGCGGCTCAGATTCATTGTCAATCAACATATTTATGTTCCTGCCAAAATGGTTGTAGGATAATCAACTCGGCTTAATGCTTATGAGTTGGCTTTGCGCTCCGCTTTCAACTTATCAGTGTGTTTAGCCTCAAACCGCCCATAAGAGGACGGGAAGTGACCAGACCAACCTTCTAAGTTGAATTTTGGTGCGCTTACGACACGATGAGCTACCCCACCGCATCCACACTGAATACTGTTGACCTCATAAATCACCAGAGCCTCAGTGCGCTGCCCGCAATTGCAAGCAAATTCAAACATTCTTTTCATTCAAATCCTCGTATGCTCGTTCGCTGACACTTTTCAATGTTTTCAGCCAAGTCAGGATAGAAATCTCGCCTTTACGAAATTGTAAACTTTTTTCATCTGCAATGGTAGACACATTATTAATTGCTTCTAACATTACATCAATATCTTCCATTAGGTCAATCCATCCCTGTTGTGAGAATAGATCAAACCTATTTTCATAGTATTTTTGTAAATCTGGACTCATGCTTCTACATCCGCAATTTCTAGTTTGCTTTTCAACATAGAAAAGAAAGCATCCCTACCTACTTGTAGTTGATCGGTATTAAATCTAGCAGAAGCCAGTTTACGGTCTAAATCTGCCACATGATTAACGAGAGTTTGTTGCTCTTGTGTCATGTCCTCAAAGAAATACTCAACTCCATCTATCGTCACAGGGTTTTTTGTGTTGTTGCCCATGATTTTCCTTTAATGTGCCATCAAGATCGAGTGATGGCTTCTCGTTTCACCAAGGTGTGCCAGAGGTCTTTACAGGCGCTTTAAGCAAAGCAATCTGAGCAGCCAAGGCAGACTCAGTAGCGGCTTTATCTATCGACTCCCAGACCCATGCCAACACAGTTGCTTCTGTGAGGTTTGAATAGGCAATAGTAGGAGTACCTTCAGCCCATGAGACTGTTGCGTAGGCAGAGGCAGAGTGTTCTCCATCTACTGCGGTTGCTGTCCAATGTGCCGTGGTTACAAAACCATCGGCTGTGTTGCTGTCAAGGTTTGTGATTTTCCAAGTGGTAGTCATGGTATTCCTTACAGGTTAGCGGCATCTAAACGAGCCTTGAGTGATTCAATAATTGCTTGTTGTTCTTGGATGGCGGCGGTGAGTGTGGCCACTAGGAACGACACATCAATACCTTGGTATTGTGGACGAGTCTGCTCATTACCATCCTCATCTGTATATGTTTCAACAGCATCCTTTTCACCAGTTACAGCATGAGGGCAGACTTCAGCTAACTCGTGGGCAATGAATCCTTCACCGTCAGAGCCATCTGCGTTCCACTTGTATGTGCAAGGCTTTAGTGCCGAAACCTTGGCAAGCGCACCCGTCATCGGAGCGATTGTGTTCTTTAAGCGGTAGTCAGATGAGGTGTTATATGCTGTTGCTGTTGTAGTTCTTGAAATACTACCAACAGTCGTATTGCTATATTGGAAATAAGCCATTGTTAGGCTTGTATCGCTTGCATTCCAAAGTTGATATTTTGGAGTAATGGTAACTCCATTTGCACCTGTAGCTGTCGTAGTCCCCACCAGCAAGTTACCGCTTGAGTCTATACGGGCACGTTCTGCGGTAGCGGTTTCATCATAAAAAATTAGTGCGCTTCCTGTTGTACTAGCAATACTAAATTTCTTTCCTGATGTGTTATTGATGGCAATAGCGGCTAAGTTTGAATTTGCAACTTCAAAAACAGTAGCAGTTCCTGAAATAACAGAACTTGAAGTTGTAGTGCCTAATGCTAAATTACCACCAGATGTTATACGGGCGCGTTCTACTGCGTTTGTTCTAAATCCAAGAAAATTATCTGTGTGGCTATATTCAAGCAATCCCCTATATTTATCTGCTCCACTTGTTCCATCGGCAAATGCTAAATATCCAGTTCCAGTAGTACTTGAGACAACAGAAATAGCCGAATTAGTACTATTTCCAACAACTAAATCAACTCCTGTGTCAAACGAATAACCAGATGGGTCTGTAGTACCAACACCCAAATTACCACTAGCATCCAGACGCATACGCTCAGTAGCGCCTGTATAAAACTGAACTGCGCTTCCACCCAATCCAAGAGCAACCTCACTACCAGCGTCATTGACTGCCACTAAATCAGCGCTATTTGAATAAGATGAAGACGCTGTAAAAATAGCGTGTTTGTTTGTTGCAAATTTAACGTCTAGTTTTGACAAAGGTGAACTTGTGCCAACACCAACATTCTGGCTAGCATCAATCGTGACCGCCGCTGTATTGGCTGTTTGTAGTTGCAGTATGCCGCTGGTGTCAGCGCTATTGACTAACCCTGCGGTCGTTGATGCGTTAATTGTTACAGCCATTATGTGTTCTCCTCTGCGGGGGTTGGGACGTTGCCTTCTTCAAGCCAAGCAAGATAGGTTTGGTAGTCGGTGTTGGCGGGGTCAAAGGGGATAGATGCACCGTCACTTAAACGACGAACCGATTGAGCTTCGCCAAAAATTGGATGCGTTGGGTGTTGTTGATACATGATTAAAGCTCCGCAGAAAGTTCAAAATAACCAGTTCCAGAATTATCAGTAATCAAGTTTGCTGGTCTATTTGTTGTCATTCCACCACCGCCGACTGTGAAATTCATATTCAACCCGTCACTTCCTGTGTACTGCGTTGAAAAAGCTGTAATTGCCCTGACAGATGAACCATCATAAGTAGCCATATTTGCTCCGCTTGCTGTTGGGCCTGATCGCATTGAAACAGGGTATTTAACAACACATGAAATGCTTGTAGCTGACTCAGATACTCCAGCGCCAACGCCTCTATATGAGCCGCCCAAAGAGTTAAATCGTGCGTAGTACCGCTGGCACAAAGCCAACTCAGTACCATACGGGCGGTAGTCAAAGCTCGTTGCTGTTGAGCCTTTCTCAAGCTGGACACCTGTGATTTGCCAAGTTGCGTTGAGCGTGCCAATTACCGAAACCGCTCCAGTAACTGAATTCAAATCAGAAGCCGCCCAAGCGTTAGCCGTTCCGCTATATGTTGAACCAACACCAAGACCAAAAACGATACGGGCAAAAGATGTGTTATCAGTCGCCCATGTTCCTGTTGTATCACCAGCAATCGTGATTGATTTTTGTTCCCATGTGTTTGCAGAACTAATTGTGTATGTGAATGGGTATGAGCGATTTACCGACTCATTTTGTATCGCTGCTCCGAACGTACCTGTTAGGCTCGACTTAACCCAAAAAGACAGAGTTACTGTGGCTGCACTTGCAGAACCCCATCCAAGGTCTGAAGCATTAAACCCTTCAACACGCTGCTGAATCATTGTCCGCTGTGTTGCTGATAGGCTTGCGTCAGCCGTTGTGGTCGTAAACTTCAATGATTTTATAAAACCAGAAGGCGCATCAGAAACCTGTTGCATTGAGCAAAGGCCATCGTTGTTTGAGTACACAAGCCAACGATCTGCGGTATACGTAATTGTGTTATTTGCTACGCTGACACTCGCCCCCGCATTCCTCTGGTCAATAACCATTGCGCCGTTGATGATGCGGTTTTTGAAACCGTAGTAACCAGTGGTTGTGCCTGTGCCACCAGAAGCTTGAGGCAACACACTTGTAGCCGTAGGCAACACCGCCATCGTGCCTGATGTGGCAGGAAGGTCAATAGTGGTACTCCCAGCAATCGCTGGTTCCTGTAGCGTAACGCTTCCGCTTGTTGATCCAAGTAATACTAAGCTCATGTCAAATCCTTTACAAAACTACCCAGCGTGAGCCAGAGCTAACCGTAACTACGACACCGCCACTCAATGTGACAGGCCCAGAAGACATCGCGCTTTGACCAGCCGCAATCGTGTAACTAGCCGATACAGTCTGGCTGTTCACAATAATCCCGTTACTTGCCACCAATGCTGAAGCCTGTAACTCGCCAGTAGAAGGCTTGTACAAGAACTTAGCGTTCGATGTGTACAGCGTAGAAGCTGTTCCAGTGGTTGCTGCCGCAGACAGAGGATAGATATTTGTTGAAGTTGAGGTGTCGTTACTCAGTGCCGCACCACCAACAGATGCCCATGCTGTGCCGTTATAGCCCTCAAACTCGGTCGTTGTGGTGTTAAAGCGCAACATACCAGATGTCGCTGTTGGACGTTCACCAGTCGTTCCCTTGCTGATAGTCAACGCACCAGTTGATGTGAAGCTTGAATCAGAGGAAGCAGTCAAGGTTGTAAACGCGCCTGTGTTTGCGGTTGTCGCGCCAACAGTGCCATTAATATTAATGCTTGCTGTGCCTGTCAGATTGGTCACCACACCAGAAGACGGTGTGCCAAGGGCAGGAGTTACTAAAGTAGGAGAAGTGGCGAGGACGTTATTACCCGTTCCCGTGTTGGTCACACTAACCACTAGTTTGTTGGCGTCAAGCGCCAAAGCTGTAGAAGCAGTTAATCCAGAAAGATTGACTGTTCCACTTGCAGACAAATCAACAAAGTTGCCAGAAGAACCACCCTCAACTCGTTGCCAGATTGTTCCATTAAAGATAGCCCAATCTCCAACACCCCAGTTAGTTGTGCCGTTCAGATTGGTACTACCCGCAACAGAAACAATATAGAAGCCGTTTGTTGTACCAGCTCCTGAAGTTAATGTAGGCGTATTGGTAGATGCGTCCCAAGTACCTTGATAAGTAATACCAGTGGTAATTGCATTGATCTGGTTTTGCAGACTTACCAATGTATCTAAGACTTGTTGGCTAGTACCGCCACCATTAGTGATAACTTTTATCTTTTCAGCCAGATCAGGGGCGACTACTTCACCAACATTGATAACACGACCGCTAGACAAGCTAATAATCAAGCTGCCATCAAAGTCAATGTGTGCGTCTGTTACAGATACACCATCTTCACCATCACGACCATTGCGACCATCAAGCCCATCTGCTCCTCGTGGCCCAATAGCGCCATCTCGTCCAGCCCGTCCATCTTTGCCAGCACGACCATCCGCACCATTTTTACCATCTTTTCCGTCTTTGATTGAGGCTACGCGTTTTTCAATGACTGTTGTTACGTTATCGTACTTGTCTTGAATGTCTGACTCGATCTTCTTCAATGCTTGAACAACTAATTGCACATTCTCAGCGGCCTTGCGCTGTTGCATAGCCTTAATCTCTGAAACAGAGTTGCTTACTGAGTTGAACAGATTGTCTGCAATACCATCAACTG
>Ga0315901_10003760_pt1 | contig 19429 bp, 26 predicted proteins | sample LakEriMetagenome_10_FD_203761 | JGI IMG/M metagenome (GOLD analysis project Ga0315901, IMG submission 203761) | Freshwater fungal communities from buoy surface, Lake Erie, Ohio, United States - Buoy 2 MA116 | ecosystem: Environmental > Aquatic > Freshwater > Lake | place: USA: Lake Erie, Ohio... | reverse complement strand
TCCCAGTCTGGTTCGCTAACCCAATCGCGCGACAGGCTCAGACGCGCCTCAATCACCGAACTCCTCGTTGGTCTGATCGTCATTTTGGTCACTGCAATCCTTGTAAATGTGACGCCCAACTGACGACTTGCATTTTTTCTCGCTTAGTGTTACCTTCGTACCTAACCCGAGGAGTACGTACGTATGAAACGTGGATTCGTTTTTTCAGCACTGCTAGCAGTCACGCTTCTTTCTGGCTGCGGCCAATCATCAACTTCCGAGACGGCGGATTTCAACGACGCTGATGTGATGTTTGCGCAAATGATGATTCCCCACCACGAGCAGGCCATTGAAATGTCAGAAATTGCCCTTGATCCAGCTTCAGGTGCAAGTGCTGCAATCCAAGATCTTGCAATCAGGATCAGAGACGCTCAAGATCCTGAAATTGAGTTGATGAAAGGTTTCCTTGCGACCTGGGGTGCACCCGTAACTCCAGAAGACGGGGTGGACCACAGCACGATGATGGAAGGCATGTTGACGGTCGAAGAGCTTGATGAACTTGCCGGTCTTCAAGGCCCCGAATTCGACGTTCGTTGGGCACAAGCAATGATCGCCCACCACAAAGGCGCGGTAGCCATGGCAGAAGATGTGCTAGCCGATGGCAAAAATGCCGAGACACGAAAACTGGCTGAAGAAATAATCGCAAACCAACAATCCGAAATCGACGAACTGACTCCGCTCTCACTCCCTTGACGAGCATTCCTGCACACATACCTGCGTATTCACAATCTGCGTAATGTGTATAGGAGGTGTATGGTATGTCCATGGCAAGAACAAATATCGACATTGATGAAGTTGCGTGCCGCAAGGTCATGAAGCGGTATCAGTTAGCCACCATGAAAGATGCGGTCAATTTCGCACTCAATCAATTGGTCGATGAGCCAATGTCCCTCGAGGAGGCTCTGGCCATGGAAGGAACTGGATGGGATGGCGACCTAGCCGAAATGCGCAAGGTCCGCTTCCCATGCCTTTAATCGATACTTCGGCCTGGATTGAATTCCTGCGGAAAACCGGTTCGGACACGAACATAGAAATGCGAAATGTGCTGACTCGTCGCCATCACATTTGCGATGCGGTCATAATGGAAATTCTCTCCGGCGCACGCGATGATGTAAACGCCAAAAATCTCAAGAGGTTGTTATCACGCGCAACAGTCATTGAAACAAAACCCATCGACTACCACAATGCAGCCACGATTTACCGAGCATGCAGACAAGTTGGCCTCACAGTGCGAACTCAAATTGATTGCCTCATTGCTGCTATCGCGATTCGTACAAATACTCCGCTATTGCATCAAGATGCCGACTTCACTGCAATTTCACAAATCACCAAATTAAAGATGCATACCGCAAGCAAATAGCTATTTCAGGTTCAGCCACTCTTCTTCGCCGCGACCAAGTTCTTTCAATCGCTTTTTTACTGAAAGTGGAACTTCAACAAAGTTTCCTTCTTTCACCTTTGCGGCCAACGCGCCGTTTTCATCCCACATGTGACAGGTGTTGATCGTGCCTGCGAATTGTCTGCGTCGCTGCTCTTCGAAGTTGCCTTCTTCAACAGCATTTGGCTCTTCAGACGATGAAGCAGCAACACGCATTGACCATCCTGCCTGAATAGCAACTGGTGCCATTGCCGACAACAACGCAGTGATGTGAGTGCAACCGCGCGCTCCCGCAAACAGTTCCTTCACTTTCGCATTAAACCCGCGAGCAATCGACATGCCCTCAAGTTTTTTGTAGTGATCGGTGATGTGTGTGCATTCAAGATGCGGATGTTCGTGAAATGTTGCCGAAGCCTTTTCAATCAAGAATGTCGGATAAACAATTTCAAGATCGACAATCATGTGATGCAACCACAGCGGTCGTTCGTCGCCTTTCAAATACAGGCCAGCCGGTTTTTCATCTACCACTACCCCACGAAGCATGAGCCGGTCGGCAGCCATCCGAAATGCACGAACCTCATAACGGCGCGTGTGAATGAGTGGAAATTCTGGATTTTCTGGGAACATCATCTGCACTGACATGGGCGCAACGCTAACCAACTAACCTGCGCATATGACTAACGAAGAGCTTGTAAACACCGTTTGCCCAATTCTCAACGACAATGGCTGGAAGTACTACTTCACTCCTAACGCCATTGAAGTTGGCAAGTCAATGGGGCTAAAGGGCATGGAGTTTTATGTTGCAGGTCGCGGAGGAAGCCTTGGCGACTGTGATGGCAGCGTTGTCGCAGCTGCATTTGGCTACTTCAATCCGGTCATCATTAATGCAGCATGGAGCCTGGCTACCGCAAAGCAACCTGCACGTGTAATTGGCGATGCACACTACGAAGTTGCAGCACACTTGGGTCGCGAAAAACTCGCCGATATGGCAGGTCTGAACGAATTCACAGCTGCTATGGAAAAGGTATTCAATGCAGCCGATCCTGACGGGCTTGCACTGTTTGCAGCATTCAAGTCGATGCCACTTGCAGAAGACACTCCGGCACGAGCAATGCAACTTGCCGCGTCACTTCGCGAGTTCCGTGGCTCCGCTCACCTCATTGCCATTCGCGCAGTAGGCCTTACATCAAAACAAGCTCACTACGTGAAGCGACCAAACGATGTGAAAGGTTTCGGCTGGGGCGAAGACGACGCACCGGTAGTAGATGATCAAGTTCGTGCACTTATGGTGCAGGCCGAAAACCTGACAGACGCATTGTGCATTCCTGCCTATTCAGTTTTGAATGAAGCAGAGCGCAAGGCTTTGGTTGACGGAACTAAAGCCTTCGAAGCAGCCCTCAAGTAATTCATGCCGCACCCGCTTACGCCAGTAACGCTTCGCGGAAACAGAGTACGTCTTGAACCGCTTTCGCTAGATCACGTTGAGGGTTTACGATTAGCCGCAAAAGACTCGCGTGAATCTTTTCGTTATACATGGGTTCCTGAACCAGCCGAAGCAGACGTTGCGCGCTACATCGAAAGCGCATTGAACGCACATGCAGCGGGAACGGCACTGCCCTTCGCCACCATCCGAACCGATACTGAAGCTGTTGTTGGTACTACACGGTTCATGTCTGCTGAGTACTGGACATCACCAGACGGCAAGCCATCAGACTCGGTGCGGCCGAACGCAATTGAAATTGGCTCAACATGGCTAGCTGCTTCTGCACAGCGAACATTTGTTAACACCGAAGCAAAGCTGCTCATGATGTCGTACGCATTCGAGCAACTCGATGTTGACCGACTGTTCTTTAAAACCGATGCGCGAAACGCTGCTTCACGAGCAAACATCGAGCGAGTTGGAGCGAAGTTTGAAGGCATCCTTCGTCACAATATGTATTCAGTAGATGGAGCAAATGATGGTTACCGAGATTCGGCGTACTATTCGCTACTTCACGACGAATGGCCAGCCGCCAAAGCGTCATTGCTTGCACGACTTCGTGATTGAGGCTCTCGGCTAGATTTGCACTGTGGCTTCGTCAGGAAAATTGCGTGTTGGCGAGGCAATCATTGATCTTCTCGCTCGCGAGTATGAACTAGCCACAGTTTTCGGTATTCCAGGCGTTCACAACATTGAGCTCTTTCGTGGCCTGCATCTATCTGGCATTCGGGTTGTTGCACCTCGGCACGAACAAGGTGCCGGTTTCATGGCCGATGGCTGGTCAATCGCAACAGGCAAGCCGGGCGTATGCGCGCTCATCTCTGGGCCTGGACTCACCAATGCGATCACACCAATTGCGCAGGCGTATCACGACTCGCGGCCAATGCTCGTTCTTGCAAGCACCACTCCAACCAACGCGCTTGGCAAAAAGTTTGGTCCGTTGCACGATCTCGATGACCAATCTGCTGTGGTTCGCACCGTTACCGCATTTAGCGAAACCGTTATCGATCCAACACAATTGCCGCAGCTCATTGAGCGCGCTTGGAACGTGTTCACTTCCAGCCGTCCAAGGCCTGTGCACATTGCAATTCCAACCGATGTGTTGGAACAGTTCGTCGAACCGTTTACTCGCGTAACCATTGCGCCTACGCAGACACGGCCAAGTGATTCTGACATTCAGCGGGCTGCACAAATGCTTGCAGGTGCAAGACGCCCCATGATCATTGCTGGTGGTGGTGCAATGAAGGCAGGCGACGCACTCGCGCATATCGCAACCGCAATCGACTCCCCCGTCGTGCTTACGGGAAATGCAAAAGGCGTAGTTCCGTCAAGTCACCCGCTATGCGCAGGTTCTTCACTCGTTATCCCACGTGTTCAAGACGAGATTGAACAGTCAGACGTGGTGTTGGTGGCTGGATCAGAACTTTCCGATGCCGACCTGTACAACGGTGGGCGTGCACTGAATTTTTCAGGAAAAGTTATTCGCATCGACATCGACGCAGAACAAATGCAGCGTCGCACATCACCTGAAATTTCTTTGCAAGGGGACTCACTCATCACGCTTAATGCACTCGATCAAGAGCTCAACAGGCTCGGTGTTTCATCAGCTAATAGCGGAACTGCTCGTGCAACGAACCTGCGCATATCGGCACGTGCGGGAGTACGACAAGACCTTCTGCCATGGATTGATGCAATGGAACAAATCATTCCAGAGGGAACAACGGTTGCACTTGACTCCACGCAACTTGCGTACGCAGCGCACACTGTTATGGCCTGCGACACGCCGCGCTCGTGGCTTGCACCGTTTGGATTTGGCACTCTTGGCTGCGCACTGCCAATGGCTATTGGTGCTGCAATTGCAGATTCAACGAAGCCTGTGCTCGCAATTGCCGGCGACGGCGGTTGGCTCTTCACGGTTGCCGAAATGGCTGCTGCAATTGACGAAGGCGTCGACATCGTGGTCGTGTTGTGGGATAACCGCGGCTACGGGCAAATTCGTGAATCGTTCGACGATGTTCATGCGCCGCGAATGGGCGTTGACGTTTCATCGCACGACCCAACAGCAATCGCTCGTGGATTCGGGTGGAATGCTGTTGATGTCACCACCATCGATGCGTTTTCAATAGTTCTTGCCGAAGCTTTTGAGCATCGCGGCGCGCACTTCATTCGGATCAGCGTTTCGTAGCAATGGCGTCAAAGAGGTCGATCGGAAAAAACTTTCGTTCGGTGTGGCTCTCGGTCATGGTGTCGAGTGCCGGTGATGGAATGTTCCTCACTGCGTTTCCACTGCTTGCAGCAATCCTCACACGCGACCCAGTTCTTATTGCTGGTGTAACGATTGCATCACGTTTACCGTGGTTGATGTTCTCGCTATTCACCGGTGCACTTGCCGACCGAATGGACAGACGCAAACTCATGATTGGCGCCGACCTTATTCGGCTTGTCATTGTTGGATTGCTCGGCATTGCGATTCTCACCGACGTGGTCAACATTTGGATGCTGTACCTCAGCGCATTCCTCCTTGGAAGCTGCGAAACACTTCATGTCAACGCCGCACAAGGCCTCATTCCCGCCATTGTCAAACCAGAAGACCTACTTGAAGCAAACGCCCGATTCGCTAGCGGACAGATCGTTGCTGCACAGTTCATAGGACCACCACTTGGTGTCGCCATGTTTAACGCATCAATGTCGCTTCCATTTCTTGCAGATGCCGCAACATTTGCTGGATCAGCCGCCCTCGTTTCACGCGTACCTGACGAACATGCAGTCGAGCCGCCAACAACGAAGATCCTGCAAGACATCAAGGAAGGTATTCGCTACACCATTGAAACAGTGTCACTTCGCAGGCTCACCGAAATTCTCATGGTGGTGAACTTTTTCTACTTCGCCGCTAACTCGCTTCTGGTGTTGTACAACGAAGACTTACTAGGGGGAAACAAAATCACCTTCACCGCGTTATCGGTGGGTGCTGCTTCAGGAACAGTCATTAGTCGTTTCTTCCTCGACAAAATCACCACAAAGTTAGGAAAAACACGAACACTCCAGGTTTCGCTGTGGGCATGGGCCATTGCCACCATTGGGCTGGCAGTTGCATGGGAACCAATCTTGGCAATCGCAATGCACCTCGTGTTAGGTCTTGGTTCGGGCTGGTGGATTGCACTGAACACCACGCTTCGACAACAAATCACCCCAACGCGCATGCTCGGACGCATGAATGCCGTTTCTCGCACTGTGACATGGGGAATCGTTCCGTTCGGTGCACTGTTTGGCGGTGTTGCTGCACGAGTGTTTGGACTTCGCGGCCCATTCATTATTTCGGCGATTGTGATGACCGGATACGCACTCTTTGCTAAACGTTTACTTAAACCTGTTGAACATGCCATCAGCGAGCTTGATATTCGTGCTTGACTGAGGTGATGCGCTTTCTCCCCTCTCTTAACCCAACGCGCAAACGAATTCTTCTTTCTACGTGGGGACTATTCGCCGGACTCTCTTTGTTGCTGGTGACGGCTGGCTTGTTCAGCACCATGGTCGGTATTCGCGCCGAATTGAAACAGCTACCCACCATTGTCAGCGGTGGAATTACCACCGCGTATTACGCGGGCTTCCTTCTTGGTTCTTGGTACACATTGCGTGCACTTGCACAGGTTGGTCACATTCGTGTGTACGCAGCACTTGCATCTCTGCTCAGTGCTTCGGTACTTGTGAGCGGTGTATTTGATTCGCCCATTGTGTGGATCATTATGCGAGTGAGCACTGGCTTTTGTTATGCAGGGCTTTATGTCGTTGCCGAATCTTGGCTTAATGGCCTTGCAACCAACACATTCCGCGGCCGACTACTTGCGGTGTACAACGTGGTGACAGTAGGCGCTTATGGTGCTGGGCAATTGATGGTGTTCAACTTCGATGCACGAAACCTCACAGGTTTTGCATTTGCCGCAATGATTGCGTCACTTGCTGTCATCCCCGTGTCCATGTCGGAACAAGCGGCAACACCAAGTATTGAAAATCACGAACACATCACACTGAGAGAACTTGCGCGAATTGTTCCCACCGGATTCGGCACCATCTTGCTTGTTGGCCTTGCACACGGCGGCATGCTCGGCATGGCCGTCATTTACGCCACGCGAGAAGGCTTAAGCATTGGTCGCACCGGAATACTTGTGGCGGTCATTCAATTAGGTGGAATGGCGCTGACATGGCCAATTTCTTCTGCTTCCGACGACATTGATCGACGCATCATCGGTTTGCTCATCACACTGGGTGCAATCGTGATGAGTGTTGTGATTCTGTATCAGCCTGCAGAAAGTATCTGGACCATTGTGTTGTTGTTTGTTATCGGTGGCCTCAGCTTTCCGTTGTATGCAATCGCTAGCGCGTACACGAACGACTGGGTTTCTCCCGAACAGATGGGTGCTGCCGCATCACAACTTGTGACCCTCTACGGATTCGGCGCAATGATTGGGCCACTGCTTGCTGCACCATTTCTTGACATTCTTGGCACCGATGGATTTGCGTGGTCAATCATTGCATTCCATTCTGCAGTAGCGATTTTCCTTGTCTACCGAATCCGTGCATGGCATGCGCCGGTAACTACCAAGAAGTGGGATGACGTGTCGTTCCACGGTCGTGCATTTTTTGTTCCTGCAACCATTGCATCACTCGGCGTTACAACAAAGGCAAAGCCAAAAAACATCCAGCAATAGTTAAGCCTTGCGCGGCTTGCCAATTCTCACCGACACGCCAGGCGAAAACATCACATGTGCTTCACCGGTAGGTGCAGGCAAACCTGCAGCCGTTACCAGATGATCATTCAAGTTGGCAATGTTGGCTTCATACAACTGCCATTGTTCATGATCGACAGGTGCATATCGAAGCCTTCCGCCAAAACCTTTTGAGTACAGCCCCCATCGTGCAGACAGAAAATGCGCGAGGTCACTTGGCTCTTTGATTTCTTCACCAATGGTCAACTCAATCTGTGTTGACGATCTCGATGGCCAACGACGCTTTACTGTGGTGCGCAAACGTTGACCATCTTTTATGTGCGACGCACTGCCCCAGCAATACGGAATGAAATACGTTGCGCGGGCGACAAATGCAGGAATCAGTCTGTTGACATCGAGCGAAAAGAACCACACACCTGGCACACCATTGCGCTTTACATAGGTGCGCACGTTTACTTCAGGAAACGATCCGAAATATGGAACTGGAGGAATAAACGGAAACGAGATGTTGCGCATGGAAAACGGGATTAAGCCGACCCAAGCGCTTCCATCAAATGTGTCGACTTCAATTCCCTCTGGAAGAAGCGCCTGCACCACGGCTGGGTCGTAACGCCAATGGATATATGCAAGTTCTCGCCATTGCTGCTTCATGACTGGACGCTTTACTGGCGAAGGGCAAACCACATGTGACACAAGGTGAACCTTAGGCACACCAATAGCCACGCGCACTGCTGTACGGTGAGCTCATGGCCAGATACGTCACCACAATCAATAGTTCAAAATCTCCCGAAGAAGCATTTGCCTATATGGCAGATCTACGAAACTTCGCCGACTGGGACAAGGGCGTCATCAAGGTTGAGCAGATCAATGGCTCAGGCGCAGGAATGGGCACCATCTTCGACGTCACCGTGAAAGGTTTCGGCGGCTCTACTTCGACTCTCCGCTACACGACTACTGAATATGACGCCCCACGAAATGTGCTGGTCAAAGGTGTAAATACGCTGTTCACTTCCGTTGACCGCGTGACCATCAAGCCGACTGCAACTGGCTGCGATGTCATTTACGATGCAACGCTTACGGCAAATTGGATCATTGCCCCAATGAACTTGTTACTAGGAAGAGTGTTCAACAAGATTGGCGATACCGCTACACGCGGACTTCGCAAAGTTCTCGCCTAGTTACGGGCAGCCAAGCCCGTTCAAGTTCGCGCACTCTCTACATAACCAAGCAATTCCGTCTGCCGTCTTCCACTCTGTGGCGAATGGCGAACCACACGAAAAGCATGGTTTCTTTTCGTGGTCGTCAGTTGCGCTATTCGCCATAACCAAAATCCCTATTAGTCCAAATACTCTGCGGAATCTTTACGTGTAAGCAACACTGCTGATGGGTTCGTTGCTCGACGCGTACGAATGCCAAAACGTTGCGCTAAGTAGTTAGCAATAATCGCTGTTGCAATTCCTGCCACTCCGGCAGCTTGCGACTCCCACACATCGGTTGCTGCATACACACCACTTACCGCAAGTGCTAACAACGCATTAGGTGCGCTGGTCAGCAAAATTTCAGGCACCTCATCTTTAATCACCGAGACCAGCACTCCGCCACCAACCGCTGAAACCACACCAACAAATACTGCGGAGACAATTGGAAGGTCAGCGCGTAATGCATACGCAGTTCCGGTTACTGCAAATAATCCAAGTGCCACTGAATTCAACAACGCAACCAATTGATGAGCGCCAGAAATACGTCGACCAAACAGGAGAACTAGTCCAATACCCACAAGAACCGTAACGAGATACCAAGGTGTCCGCAAACTTTCTACAGGAGTGTTTCCAAGCAAGATGTCGCGAATGAAGCCACCACCTAATCCCATTAATACCGCGAACGTTGAAAGTCCGACAATGTCCCAGTGGTGTTCATCGTCTGAAGAAGCTCGTAACGCTCCAACAATTGCGTTCACCCCAACTGTCAGCAACGCAAGCCACAGAGGAGTTTGCGTGGCGAGGTCAGGAAGAATTTCTTGCATACAAGAAGTATTATCCATCCATGCCCTCGAACGATGGAGATCGCAGCAAGTTCTTCCCTGCAATCGAAAAGAAGCACGGTGAAAAGATCACCGTTTGGATCAAACGCTTAAAAGAACTAGAAACCGATAAGTATCCCGAACAGATTGCTTACCTGAAAGAGAACTACGGATTCAGTCAGGCACACGCAAATGCATTAGTCATGTACGTTCGCGGATCCACAACATCAAAACGATTTGACTCTCCTGCCACATATTTCTCTGGACTAGAACCCAAAACCACAAAAACGATGAAGGCTGTTTTCGCAGCGGTCACGGCAAAACATAAAGGCCTCGAGTTAGTCATAGCCTGGAATCAACCCATGCTCCGCTTAGGCAAGGACTATGTAATTGGAATGTCGGTCTCCAAGAACCACATCGCGATCAACCCGTTTAGCGTTGATGCCCTTAACAAGAACCTGAAGAAGCTCGAGCCATACACGGTCAACAAATACACGTTTCAGGTGCCGCTCGACTGGAAAGTTGATGCCACGCTGATTTCTTCACTAGCAAAGGCACGAATCGCCGAAATCAAGCCTCCAAAAGGTTGATTTACAATACATGATATAGATATCATGTATTCGTGCCAAAAAAGCCCGAAGTTGCTGAGAACTCGCAAAACTGGACATTCCTTTCTAACCACGCCCACGTATTGGTGTGCGTTGCAAAGAATCCAGATGTACGCCTGAGTGAAGTTGCCGAATTAGTTGGCGTTCGAGAACGAACCGTGCATCGCATTGTTCACGAACTGATTGACGCTGGCTACATCTCCGTCACCAAAGTTGGGCGAAACAATGTCTATTCGGTTGACCTGGACAAACCGCTTCGCCATCCGCTTGAAGCCGAACACAACATTCACGCAATTGTTACCCCTCTCCTTAAGAAAGCAAAACGCTCATGATTCTTTCCAGCATTCTCGTTGACAACATTTTGACTGCACCAGTAATTGCCTTTGTCGTTGCTCTCGCTGCAACACTCTTGCGATTTGATTTACGAATTCCCGATGCGCTGTATCCAATACTTTCTACTTTTCTACTGCTTGCAATTGGCATTAAAGGTGGAAAAGCACTTTCAGAATCTTCACCTGCTGAACTTTGGCAGCCACTCTTGGCCGCAATCGCTATTGGTGTTATCACACCGCTCATCGCTTATGCGCTGTTCCGAAAAACTGCAAAACTTGACATCACGAATGCCGCTGCGCTGGCAGCTCACTACGGCTCGGTCTCTGCAGTTACGTTCACCGTGTTGATTTCAACTTTGGACTCACAAGGCATTAGCTATGAGGGTTACGTTTCCGGACTTCTTGCAGTTCTTGAAATCGTTGGCATTGTTGTCGCGCTGTTTCTCGCCCACAAATTCTCTGCTGGAACCGATTGGAAATCTGGCTTGTCTGAAGTTGTTCGCGGTAAGAGCATTGCCTTCCTCGTTGCTGGTCTGCTCATTGGACTCATTGTTGGGCCAGACCGTCTCGCACCAACAGATCCACTATTCGTTGGATTGTTCTCCGGCGCGCTGACATTGTTCCTTGTTGAACTTGGAGCGATTGCCGCCAATCGTCTGCGCGATTTCAATGGCGCTGGCATCCGCGTTGTCATTTTGGGAGTTGTTGTTCCATTGATCAATGGCTCCATTGGAGCAGTGCTCGGTTCAGCAGCCGGAATGTCTGTTGGTGGTGTGGCAGTCATGGCAACACTCGCAGCAAGCGCTTCGTACATCGCTGCTCCAGCCGCAATTCGAATTGCGCTTCCAGATGCGAGTCCTGGTATTTACGTGACGGCATCACTTGGCATCACGTTTCCATTCAACTTGATTGTTGGCATTCCGCTGTACATCGAAATCGCTGAGTTACTTGTATAGTATTTTTTTATGTTTCCACGAATAGACAACTTGCGCGGGATCGAGTTCGGCACACCTGGAACATCGCGTGAAACACTGGTCAATCTTGTCCTCCACGGAAACAAGCGCGCCACGGCCGGACTGTTGAGCGAATACGAAACCGAAGGAGAAGAGGTCGAACATATTGGCGAGCTACTTGCCATGTTGGATAACGACGGACACCATGTCGGAACGCTGGAAGTCACCCGTGCCGAAATTGTCCGATTCGCCGATGTGCCTGATGAATTTGCTCTTGCCGAAGCAGAAGGTGACTTAGATGCATCCGACTTTCGGGCAAGTCATCTTGCATTCTGGACTCGTGTCGGCGAGACAATCACCGACGACACCCTCGTAGTGACTGTGTACTTCAACCTGTTGCCAGAAATCAGGCGCGCTTGAGGTCGGTGACGACACCACCGGCAACACGCACGATGTCAGCAGGTGCTGCACCGAAGTTGTCGTTCCATGTTCCCGCTGCAGCCCACACTTCGTCGTATTGCAACAAATCCGGGTCCACGAACACACGTAGTTGCGTGCTGTGACCAAAGGGAGGCACGCCGTTATTGGTTTGGGCAACCCTTCGATTACCAACACACCAACTCTCTATCGATGGCGAGAATCGTTCTTACACAGAAGTGCATATTTATCAAGTACGGTCTTTTAGATGTCGGGCCACCATCACCACAACACAAGCGAATCATCACATCAATTGACAGTGGTGTTGATAATCACCATAGGTGCCGTAATCATTCAATGGATTGGAGTTGCAATCACTGGGTCATTGGCGCTTGCAGCAGATGCTGGACATCAGCTAACCGACGCGCTTGGCATCACGATCGCCCTTATTGCAGCTCGAATTGCCTCTCGTCCCCCTTCTCCGACTCGGACCTTCGGATATGTACGAGCAGAGGTACTCTCAGCCGTCGTTCATGCTGCACTCATTTGCGCAATGTGTGTCGTTCTCGGATACGAAGCAATCCATCGCTGGAACAGTGCTACCAAGGTTTCCAGCACCGGTGTTATGGGCTTCGCCCTACTTGGTTTGATTGCCAACTTTGCAGGAGTTCTTATCTTGAGGAAATCCTCGCGAAGCAATTTGAATGTTCGCACCGCATTCCTGGATGTTGCGTCAGATGCTGCCGTTTCGGCTGTAGTCCTTGCTTCTGGCGCGATCATGGCCGTTACAGGTTGGACACGATTAGACATTGTCGCTACTTCCTTTGTCGTCATCACCATTCTGGTAAGAACCTGGGGAGTTGTAGTTGATGCAACTCGAATCCTCATGGAAGGTGTTCCCACAGGAATTTCTATTGAAGATGTCCGAAGTATCGCACTCAATATTCCTGGTGTTGTTGATCTTCATGACGTGCACGTCTGGGCAACCACCCCCGAGTCGACGCTTCTCTCAGCCCACATTGTCGTTGAGCAATCAGAACACGATTCGGGTGGAACTGGAAGGATTCTCGATGCACTGGAGTCGACATTTGAAAGCGAACTGCAGATCACACATACGACGTTCCAGATCGAGCATCCCTTACACCAACTACACGAACACCCAAGACACGATTAGTACGCACAGGTACTTAGCCACGCTTGAGGTCGGTAACCACGCCATCGGCGACACGCACGATGTCTGCTGGCGCTGCACCAAAGTTGTCGTTCCACGTGCCCGCAGCGGCCAACACCTCGTCATACTGCAACAAGTCCGGATCTACGAACACACGCAGTTGGGTTGCATGTCCAAAGGGAGGCACGCCACCATTGGTTTAGGCAACCCTTTGACGAACAGTTAGATCAGTCGATTCGCTGGCCTGCTCGTTGGAGTACCTCTGCAAGTTCTCCAGCAATCGGCATTGGCTGAGTGGCCCGAACCCGTGCACGCCCCGTGTTCCCTGTTGGATATCGACCCGATAACGAACCTGGTCCCGCCACAGCAATCCTTGATAACTGACCTCGGACTTCTCGGACATCTCGTTGCAATATTGCAGTGACAAACATTGACCCGTGCACTCTCACGTGCATCCAAGCCCATGGCTGACTCAGTATGTGGGCCGTTTCGAGAAGAGACCAGCATTGGATCCAATCACGTTGATGCCGAGCCTCCCTTGCCTCGACAAAACAGTTGTTGATGTGAATTCGGATCTCGTCGTTCATTCGTTTCATCAACTCATTCCTTGCGCTAGTGCGCGCCATCGACGTTGTCGTATTCGATAGAAGAACCTCGCGTACAACACGACGACGGGCGTGACGACACCGGCATCAATGTCAATCCGATCGCGGTATGAGCATGTCTCTGGACTCACTTGCGTGACGATGATGTCGTGATCCCAACGCGTGACTAGTCCTCCCTGTTCCCGGCTGCTCAAGGTTCGTGCTTCCTCATCGATCTTTGCGATGTGCAAATGGTGATGTGAGAACGGAATGAATCCAAACAGAAACACCCAACCATTCACCGTTTCACCTTCATGCCACTCATCGCGACGCTTATTGATCACGGGCATAGTGAGGAGTCCACGCGTCACCTTCCTAAATGCAGCGGGAGTCTTCACCGCATTCCACACTGCGTCAGCTGAGGCCGAGAGTGAGCTGGAAAGGTCAACGATTGTCATGCCTCAAGAATGCGAGTTATCCTCACTTTTGTCCACTCGCATTTTCTTGGATCGACTCATCCCGCTCATGACTTCCTCACCACGCAAATCACCAAGCCAGGAGCGGTCACGGCAAACGGTTGAACGAATCCTCGACGCAGGTGCTCGCATTTTTCATGAACAGGGCTACGCAGGGGCCACCACCAACGACATTGCCGATGAAGCCGGTCTCTCAATCGGATCGCTCTACCAATACTTCCCTAACAAAGATGCTCTTTTGGCAGCTCTCACCAAGCGACACATCACAACGACTACCTCATCGCTGGCAGCCATGATTGGCAAGTTGCCCGAAGAATCTGGATTCGATGTCATTCTCCGAGCAGTTGTCAGATTTCTTGTCGAACAACATGACCTTGATGACCTTCACCTTCTCGTCATGCACACCGCACCGCGCACTCACGAAATCAACCTCGAACTAGAGCAGGCAAGAACACAGTTAGTTGAGATTGCATCAGTTCTTCTCGCAAAAATGAACCTCGTTGAAGATCAACAAATGTTGATTGCTCGGATGGTTGTAGCAACGATTGATACCGCAGTGCACGACGTCATCATCCGTCAACCTCGCGGCAAAAAGCGACAAGAGGCGATTGATTTGACTATCTCTACGGCTCTCAGCATTGTCGAGGCCGCTGTAACGAAATAGGAACCAATCAGGCGCGTTTTAGGTCGGTGACCACACCACCGGCAACACGTACGATGTCCGCTGGTGATGCACCGAAGTTGTCGTTCCACGTTCCCGCTGCGGCCCACACCTCGTCGTACTGCAACAAGTCAGGATCAACGAACACACGTAACTGTGTGCTGTGACCAAAGGGAGGCACGCCACCGATTGGATAGCCCGTTGCTTCACGAACAGCATCTGCATCGACACGTGCACACTTTGCGCCACCCGCAGCGAGTGCAAGCTTCTTTTCATCTAGTTGATTTGAACCACTCACCAACGCCATAACAATTTCGTTATCAACACCAAAGACCAAGCTCTTCACAATTTGACCAACGGTTACGCCGATTGCAGCTGCGGCATCGGCTGCGGTTTTTGTTCCTTCAGGAAATCGGCGTGTACTGATTTCTAACCCGCGCTCTTTTGCTGCGGCAGTTACTCGAACAACGTTTGGGTGAATATCGCTCATACTGCATCCTATTTCAGTAGTGCATTAATCGATTCTGCGAGACGGTGATCCCTCGCCGTCACCATACGACCCTTGTCGTGGCTGCAAAGGTTGATTTCAACGACGTTCCACGAGTTTGACCAATCGGGGTGATGATCTTGCTCTTCCGATAGTTGAGCAACTTCTGTCATAAACGCGAAGGCTTCGCGAAATGTCGGAAACTCAAACTTGCGGTAGAGCGAATTGTTTTGCTCAACCCAACCCGCGGTCATAGACAGCTATTTTGCTGCTTCTGCGTAGGCGGCGTAACCGTCGCGCTCAAGTTCGTCAGCCAACTCTGGCCCGCCACTCTTTACGATGCGGCCCTTGGCCAGAATGTGCACGAAGTCAGGCTTTAGTTCCTCGAACAAACGGCTGTAGTGAGTAATAACCAAAGCACCCATTCCAGTTTCGTTCGTGGCGTCTTCAACGCGCTTTGCACAGTCGCGCAATGCGTCAATGTCGAGGCCCGAGTCCAACTCGTCCAGAATCGCAATCTTTGGCTTCAACACTGCAAGCTGCAACGTTTCGTTGCGCTTCTTTTCACCACCCGAGAAGTCCACATTGACTGCACGGTTTACCAGTTCGCTGTCGAAACTGATTCGTGCTGCTTCTTCATTAATGGTCTTGTTGAGGTTTGGCAACGTCGCATGGCGAGCGGTAAGCGCTTCGCTCAGAACTTCACTCAGTTTTACGCCAGGCACTTCAGTTGGATACTGCATCACCAGATGCAAACCAGCAACTGCACGTTGCCACGTTGGCATCGCCAACACATCCTGACCATCGAGCATCACCGAACCGCCAGTTACTTCATAGCCAGGCTTGCCCATGATTGCGGCCGACAGCGTTGACTTGCCAGCGCCGTTAGGACCCATGACTGCATGCACTTCGCCACTGTTGATGGTGAGCGTGATGCCATTGAGAATTTGAGTTCCACCAACCGACACTTGCAGATCGCGAATTTCAAGCGTGCTCATTTGGCTACTCCTACCGAGATCATCACTTCACCATTAACGACACTTGCTTCGTACACCGGCACTGGCTGTGTTGCAGGAAGCGTGTTTGGAACACCTGTTACAAGGCTGAAGGCGCTTCCGTGCTTGATGCACTCGAGTTCTTTCGAATCGCACAGCACATCGCCATCTGAAAGCGAAACATCGGCATGACTGCAGCGGTCGCCAATTGCGTACACGGCATCGTCAATTCGAACAACGGCGATTGCACGACCATCAACAGTGAACTTGCGAACTTTGCCCGATTCAATTTCGGAAAGCTTGCATACGGCAACTGCACTCATTTTGCGCCTCCCAATTTTGCAATCACTTTGTCGCGAATGCCTGCGAGGAATTCGGACTGTGGAAGTCGATCAATTACTTCGTCGAAGAAGCCAAACACCACAAGGCGCTCAGCAATTTCTGGTGGCACTCCGCGGCTTTCCAAATAGAAGCGCTGATCGTCATCAATTGGCCCAACCGTGCTGGCGTGACTGCACTTCACGTCGTTGGTTTCAATCTCTAGGTTTGGCACGCTTTCGGCCCATGCACCACGCGACAACGTGAGTGTGCGATTGGTCTGGAATGCCTCAGTTTTTGTGCCGTTTTCGGTGATCTTGATGAGACCTGTGTACACGCTCTTCGACGTGTCCTTCACTGCACCTTTGAACAACAGGTCACTGTGCGTGCGTGGCGCTTCGTGCGACTGCAAGGTACGGAAGTCATGCATCTGTGTGCCATCGGCAAAATACAAAGCTGTTTGCTGTGCACTTGCACCCTGACCAACAAGACGAACTTCAGCACGCATGCGCGCGTAATCGCCGCCAAGTGCAACGGTGAACAAACGCACGTTGCTGTCACGCTCACCCACTGCAACTTGATGACCGATTTGCCAGGTGTTCTTACCAAGTTCGTTAATTGCCAAGTAGGTCACGCGCGCAGATTGCGCAGCATGAACTTCCACAACAGGAACAACAAGTGAATGCACATTGTCGGCAGAAGTGAATCGCTCGACAACAACGATTTCGCTGTTCTCTGCCGCGTCAATAATCAAGCGTGGGTATGCAACAACGCCCGACTTGTCTACCGAATGGGTGATGACAACAGTTTGCGTGTGCACTTTGTTCTTGCCAATTTGCAAGGCAATGACATCTGGAGTGTCGGTGTTCAACTGCGCAAACACGTCTGGTTGCACATGCATGCCAGCACCAACGAGCGCAGTTGCAGCAGCACCTGTTAGTTGTACGCCTTCGCCGCCTTCAACGGTTGTCGTCAGCTTGCCGCTAGCGAACTTCGACATGTCGAGTTCGTTAATGCGGCTGTATCGCCAAATCTCTTCTTCTGTACTGGGGAGTGCGAGTGCGGTGGTCATTTATCTTTCTTCTTTTTCTTATCGCGAAGTTTCTTCTTGTTTTTGCGCTTGTCGTTCATGTCGGCAACAACTTCGCCAAACACAGCATTGATAATTGCTTCGGCTTCGTCCAACACTGCCGCTGCAGTTCCGTCGTCCAAGCTTGCTGGCGCTACAGGAGTTGCTGGTGGAACGAGTGACCCGTGAGCCCAAGCAACATCGGCCATGCGTGGCTCGTACTTTTCACAATTCTCTGGACAACGCCATGGCGCATCTGGCGCTAAGTCGAGGTTGCACTTTCGAACTGTGTCACCACTTGCATACGTGCGGCTTTCGAAGTTCTTGCACTCCGACCTCATGGACATAACTTCAGTATCTCGGTGAAAAGCTGGTGTTACTCAGCCAACCGAGCCTTCCATTTGCAACTCAATCAGGCGGCTCCACTCAACGGCGTATTCCATAGGCAAGGTGCGGGTTACAGGCTCAATAAAGCCGTTCACCACCATGCCCATTGCCTGTTCCTGAGTAAGACCACGGCTCATCAAATAGAACAACTGCTCATCTGCAATTTTGGACACGGTTGCTTCGTGGCCAATTTGTGCATCGCGCTCGCCCACTTCCATGTATGGGAAGGTGCGGCTTTCTGACTGATCGTCCAAGATGAGCGCGTCGCACTGTACGTGGCTCTTGCAATTGGTTGCGCCTTCTTCAATGCGCACGAGTCCGCGATAGGTAGTGATGCCAGCATCTTTTGAAATGGACTTCGACACAATCTTCGACGAAGTCTCTGGTGCAGCGTGCACCATTTTTGCGCCGGCGTCTTGATGTTGGCCAGCGCCTGCATAAGCAACCGACAACACCTCACCCGTTGCTTTTGGTCCCATGAGATACACGCTTGGGTATTTCATGGTCAGTTTGGAACCGATGTTGCCATCGATCCATTCCATGTGTCCTTCTGCTTCAACACGTGCACGCTTGGTAACCAAGTTGTACACGTTTGGTGACCAGTTCTGAATAGTGGTGTACGTAACGTGTGCGCTTGGCTTCACGATGATTTCCACAACAGCAGAGTGCAACGAGTCGTTGGTGTACACCGGTGCAGAGCAACCTTCGATGTAGTGAACCTTTGAACCTTCGTCGGCAATGATGAGCGTGCGCTCAAACTGGCCGGCGTTTTCGCTGTTAATGCGGAAGTACGCCTGCAATGGCATTTCACATTCCACACCTGGTGGAACATAAATGAACGAGCCGCCCGACCACACCGAAGTGTTGAGCGCGCTGAACTTGTTATCGCCCATTGGAATAACAGATCCGAAGTACTGCTTCACCAAGTCTGGGTATTCGCGAAGTGCGGTGTCCATGTCGCAGAACAAAATGCCTTGCTCTTCTAATTCAATACGGTTGCGGTGATACACCACTTCCGAGTCGTATTGCGAAGTAACGCCGGCAAGATACTTGCGCTCGGCTTCTGGAATACCAAGCTTTTCGTACGTCTTCTTCATTTGCTCTGGCAAGTCTTCCCACTCATCGGTCTGAGCAGTTGCTGGCTTCAAGTAATAAAAGATGTCTTGGAAGTCGAGGTCTGGCATGTTCACGTTGAACCACGGTGCCATTGGCTTGCGTTCAAATGTTTGTAGCGAGCGCAAACGCAAGTCGCGCATCCACTTCGGTTCGCCCTTCCACCACGAGATCTGTTCGATCACTTGCTTGTTCAAACCCTTTTCAGGCTTGAAGG
>Ga0315901_10003756_pt1 | contig 19436 bp, 19 predicted proteins | sample LakEriMetagenome_10_FD_203761 | JGI IMG/M metagenome (GOLD analysis project Ga0315901, IMG submission 203761) | Freshwater fungal communities from buoy surface, Lake Erie, Ohio, United States - Buoy 2 MA116 | ecosystem: Environmental > Aquatic > Freshwater > Lake | place: USA: Lake Erie, Ohio... | reverse complement strand
CCCACCCTGATGATTTCGATGTGAGACCGCCGATGCTTTCCTGGGAAGACACGCCAGCCGCAAGACCCTCCCGCGGGCCTGTTCCGCGGGCTCCGATGATGGGAGGTCTGCCCCCGGTGGCTGCGCCGACGATGACCGCACCAGCGGTGAGCGAGCCCAGGCCCGCCGAGCGCGAGGCTCGTTCGGCGAGCGACGAGCGCCGGGTGCGCGTCGAGGACAAGCGCGTGATCAACGGCGCCTCCGACGTCAATCAGCTCGTGCCCTTCAAGTACAAATGGGCCTGGGACAAGTACCTCGCCACCTGCGCCAACCACTGGATGCCGCAGGAAATCAACATGAGCCGCGACATCGCGCTCTGGAAGGATCCCAACGGACTGACCGAGGATGAGCGCCGTCTCGTTCGGCGCAACCTCGGCTTCTTCGTGACCGCCGATTCCCTGGCCGCCAACAACATCGTGCTGGGCACCTACCGGCACATCACCGCACCGGAGTGCCGCCAGTTCCTGCTGCGTCAGGCCTTCGAGGAAGCCATCCATACCCACGCCTACCAGTACATCGTCGAGTCGCTCGGACTCGACGAGGGCGAGATCTTCAATGCCTATCACGAGGTCAAGTCGATCCGCGACAAGGACGAGTTCCTCATCCCCTTCATCGATACGCTGACCAACCCGGATTTCGTCACCGGCACTGCCGAGGCGGATCAGAAGCTGCTGCGCTCGCTGATCGTGTTCGCGTGCCTGATGGAAGGCCTGTTCTTCTACGTGGGTTTCGTGCAGATCCTCGCGCTCGGCCGTCAGAACAAGATGACCGGAGCCGCCGAGCAGTACCAGTACATCCTGCGCGACGAGTCGATGCACTGCAATTTCGGCATCGATCTCATCAACACCATCAAGCTCGAGAATCCCCATCTCTGGACGCCGGCTTTTCGCGCCGAGATTCGCGAACTCTTCAACCGGGCTGTCGAGCTCGAATACGCCTACGCCGAAGACACCATGCCGCGCGGCGTGCTCGGCCTGAATGCCTCGATGTTCAAGTCCTATCTGCGTTTCATCGCCAATCGCCGCGCGCAGCAGATCGGTCTCGATCCGCTTTTCCCGCAGGAGGAGAATCCCTTCCCCTGGATGAGCGAGATGATCGATCTCAAGAAGGAGCGGAACTTCTTCGAGACGCGTGTCATCGAGTACCAGACCGGCGGTGCGCTGAGCTGGGATTGAGGATTCATTAGCGCAAGCGGCCCGTGCCCGGAGGGGGAGGGCTTGTGCCGATGAATGGTTCGTGCCGGTCGGGCGCTCAGGGTGCCCGGGCACGGGTCTCCGTGTTCGCTTCATCAACCTGAGGAGTGCTCTCGATGGCTACCGCCACCAAAGCCGCTGCCAAGAAACCCGCCGCTGTGAAGGCCGCGGCGAAAAAACCGGCCGACAAGAAGCCTGCTGCCGCCACGAAACCCGTTGCGGCGAAGAAGACTGCTGCGGCCAAGAAAGCGGCGCCCGCCGCGGTGGCCAAGCCGGCGGCCGCGAAGAAGGCTGCACCGGCCAAGAAGGCTGCTGCCGCGAAGCCGGTCGCGCCGGCCAGGAAGGCCGCTGCCTCGAAGACCGCCGCCCCGGCGAAGAAAGCCGCTCCCAAGGCTGCTGCCCCAGCCAAGAAGGCGGCTCCCGCCAGCAAGGCCGCTCCGGCGAAGAAGGCGGCCGCTGCGAAGCCCGCTGCCCCGGCGAAAAAAGCCGCCGCCAAGGCAGCTGCGCCCGCCAAGAAGGCAGCACCCGCCAAGAAAGCCGCTCCAGCGCCGGCCGCCAAGGTTGCAGCCGCGAAGAAACCGGCTGCCAAGCGGGCGAAGGCTGCTGCAGCGCCGGCCGCCAATCCTGCTGCGGCCTGGCCTTTCCCCACCGGCAACAAGCCCTGAGCCACTGAGTCTCGCAGGCCGACGCCGAACCGCGCTTGCGGGTCGGTGTCGTGTCGAGTCTGTGCGAGAATCGGGGCGTCATGCTCAACGCCCTGTGGTTGCTCATCGAAACCGCCGGCAGCCTGCTGGCCACCGCCTGCGTGCTGCGGGCGGTCGGTGTCTGGCAGCAGTTGTCGGTGCGCAATCCGATCATGCAGTTCGTCCACGCGATTACCGACTGGATCGTCGCGCCGTTGCGGCGTGTCGTGCCGGGCTCCCGCCGCGTGGATGGTGCGAGTCTGGTCGCAGCGCTGTTGCTGGCGGTTGCACTCGCCTTCATCTACTCCGCCCTGATGCTCTCGCGCGGGCCCGCGGTCGGGGGCGTGCTGCTGGTGGCGCTGTTCTGGCTGTGCAAGTGGTCGATCTATCTGCTGATCGCCCTGGTGCTGCTGCAGGCCGTGCTGTCGTGGGTCAATCCCGGCGCGCCGCTGGCACCGGTGGTCGAGCATCTGACCCGACCTTTTCTCGCACCGATTCGTCGGGTCCTGCCCACCGTGGGCGGCTTCGACCTCTCGCCGCTCGTGCTGATCGTCGTCGCGCAGGCGCTGCTGATGGTGCTCGAATCGGTGCTGGCCGCGCTGCTTCGGCTGGTCTGATCCCGCCGGGGCGCCGCGTCTTCGTCGGCGCCATCATCGCCCGGGTGGTCCCTGCCAGGGGCGCACGCCAAAGGCCTGCGCATGCCGATCCGCCACCTGCTGTCGAGAGATGGCATGGTTCTGGGCGCCCTGGTGCTCGATCTTGATCGCGCCCATCACGCTGCCCAGACGGCAGGCGCGCACCCAGTCCCAGCCCTGGGCCAGGCCGTAGAGCAGCCCGCCCCGGAAGGCGTCGCCGCAGCCGGTGGGGTCGCGCGCCTCGGTGATCGGCGCAGCCGCCACCGTGGTGCATCCGCCGTCCTGCCACACCTGGCAGCCCTCACCGCCGCGCGTGATCACCAGCGCCTTCACGCGTGAGGCGATCGCGGTTTCCGACCAGCCGGTGCGCTCGACCAGCATGCCGGCCTCGTAGTCGTTGACCGTCACCGCCGTGGCCGAGCTGATCAGCTCCCGCAGTTCGGCGCCGTCGAACATCGGCAGACCCTGCCCGGGATCGAAGAGGTAAGGTACGCCGCCGGCGGCGAACTGCCGCGCATGCGTCTGCATGGCCAGCTTGCCGTTGGGGGCGACGATGCCGAAGACCGCGCTCATGCCCTCGGCGCTGACCTCATGCGCCTGGGTCATCGCGCCCGGGTGAAAGGCGGTGATCTGGTTGTCCGCCAGGTCGGTCGTGATGAAGGCCTGCGCGGTCCAGCTCTCCGGCAGCAGCCGCACGGCGCTGATGTCGATCCCCAGGCTGGCGAGCCGCTCGAGGTAGGGCTGGCCGTCCTGGCCTACCGTCGCCAGGATGGTCGGGGCGCCACCCAGCGCCTGCAGCGTGTAGGCGATGTTGGCCGCACAGCCGCCGAACTCGCGCTTCAGGCGTGGGGTCAGAAATGCCACGTTCAGCATGTGGACCCGGTCGGGCAGGATGTGGTCCTTGAAGTGACCATCGAACACCATGATGGTGTCGTAGGCGACCGAACCGCTGATCAGGATGCGCTGCGAGGACATGGGCGGGGATTCCGGCGAGACGGACTGCACGCGACACAGCCCGGGGTTTCAGGGATAGAAGAGCTTGACGTTGTAGCCGGCGGGCTGGATCCCGACGGTTTCGAGCGCAACCTGCAGCGGCAGTTCGCGCGAGGCCGGAACGCCGGCGCGCGCCTGCCCGGCGGGCAGATAGTCGTCGGGCATGATGACCTTGCGCACGATGAGCACACCGCCGGCGTCGGTCAGCGACAGTTCCATCGCGGGCCAGCGAACGCGGTGGGCGGCCCGGTTGCGCAGCAGTGCGTTCATCACCAGGGCATCGGGTGCGGCGCCTGCATGCACATCGAAGGACTCGAGGGTGATCGCCTCGAGCGACCGCGGCGCCTCGATGGTCAGGCCGGTGGACGATCCGATCGCCGACAGCGCGGCTTCGAAACCCGGCACCGTGGTGCCGAGCCAGTCGCGGCCGGCCACGGCAAGCTGCAGCAGGAGGGTCACGCCAAGCACCACGCTGGCGAGAGCCGCGACCGCATTGGCGCGGCTCACGAAACCGCCGGCGCGCGAGGGCGGTGCGAAGAAGTCGACCGCCTCGGCCGGGGAGCCGTCGGGGCGGTCCTCGGGGCGGTCTCCGTGGCCCGGCGCGAGCACCGCAGCCGACCATGCCTCGGGAGTGTCCTCGAGAGCGTCGAGGCGTGGGGTGGCCGACGGAGCCGGTGCGATCGCCGATGCCGCGGGCTCGCTGTCGGGCGCGGTCGACTCGGCAGGAGCGCTCGACGGGTCCGGCGAGCCGGATGAGGCCGGCGACCTGTCATCGCGCAGATCGATCTCGTCGAGGCCTTCGAGCTCGAATGCATCGCGGGACGGGGGCTGCGGCCGGTGTTGCCGCGCCGGACTGGTCGGTGCGATCGGTCCGCCCGGTCCTGCTGCATCGAGGCGCTCGGCGGTGGCGATCGTATCGACGATCATCAGCGTTTCCGGGCCCTCGGAAAGCGAGGGGGGATCCACCGGCAGCGGCGCGCGAGCCGTGATGGGCGCGGGTACGGCTGAGGCTGCAGGATCGTGGTCATTGCCAGCGGACGCCGGGCGTGCGGTCGCCGCGGTCGGATCGGAGGGCGCGCCGGCGTCGCCGACGTAACGCAGGGAATCCAGGCCGGAAAAGACATGGCGGCAGTTGCCGCAGCGCACCAGACCGCGCCTGATCTTGAGCTGGTCCGGGACGACCCGAAAGGCCGTCTGACAGCGTGGGCAGGTGGTCGCCAGGGCCATCAGCAGCCCCTCATCGGATGCGGGCGCCAGCCAGGCAAGCCCAGCCGTCGACGAGATCGACCACGCGAAGGTCGACCGTCGGGTAGCAACGGCTCACCTCCTCGATCTGTCGCTCGAGAAGGCCGGCGAGCACCAGGCGGCCACCCGGCCGAAGCAGGCCGGCGAGCGCCGGTGCGAGCACCTTCAGCGGATTGGCGAGGATGTTGGCCAGGACGATGTCGGCGCTGCCCAGCGCTTCGTCGGTGCCGAGTACCTGCACGGTGACGCCATTGGCCTGCGCGTTGTCGCGCGTGCTCACCAGGGCCTGCGGATCGATGTCGGTGGCAAGGACCTCGCCAGCACCGAGCAAGGCTGCAGCGATCGCCAGGATGCCGGAGCCGCAGCCATAGTCGATCACCCGCTCGCCCCCGCGCAGCTCGCGGCCGATCCAGCCGAGGCACATCCGGGTGGTGGGATGGCTGCCGGTGCCGAAGGCCAGTCCGGGATCGAGCATCATCCGCACCGCACCGGCAGGCAGCGGTGCGTCGGCATGCCACGAGGGCGTGATCAGCAGTCGCTCGCCGATCGGGATCGGCTCGAACTGCGCCTGCGAGGCCCGCACCCAGTCGCGGTCGTCGAACCGGGCGATCGACCAGTCGGCGGGCGCGCCCTCGCCGACGCTCGCCGCGGCCGCCTCGAGCATCGCCAGGGCATCGGCGTCGTCGGGCAGCAGCGCTCGGAGCCGGGTTCGCTGCCAGCCGGGCTGCGGTGGCGGCATGCCCGGCTCGCCGAAGATCGCCTGCTCGTCGGGGGAGTCGGCGTCGGCGTCTTCGGCCTGCACCGACAGGGCGCCAGCCTCGAGCAGAGCGTCGGACCAGGCCTCCACCCGCTCGGCGGCGATCGTGAAGACCAGTTCGCGCCAGCTGCTCATGCCGGATCAGTGGCCCTGCGAGACCTTGCGTTCGGCGAGCTTGCGCTCGAGGTAGTGGATCGAGGTGCCACCGGTAGCGAAGCTGGCGTCGGCGAGCAGTTCACGATGAAGCGCGATGTTGGTCAGGATGCCCTCGACCGCCATCTCGGAGAGTGCGATCTGCATCCGGCGGATCGCCTGCTCGCGGGTATCGCCGCAGGCGAGCACCTTGGCGATCATCGAGTCGTAGTGTGGCGGCACCATGTAGCCCGCATAGGCATGGGAGTCGACACGGATTCCGGGGCCGCCGGGCGGGTGCCAGGTCGTGATCCGGCCGGGCGAGGGTGTGAACTGGAAGGGATGCTCGGCGTTGATGCGGCACTCGATGGCATGACCGCGAATGACGATGTCGCGCTGGCGCAGCGCGAGCTTTTCGCCGGCGGCAATGCGGATCTGGTGCTGGACGATGTCCTGTCCGGTGATCAGCTCCGTGACCGGGTGCTCGACCTGTACCCGGGTGTTCATCTCGATGAAGTAGAACTCGCCGTTCTCGAACAGGAACTCGAAGGTGCCCGCGCCACGGTAGCCCATCTTGCGGCAGGCATCGGCGCAGCGCGCGCCGATGCGCTCGATCAGCCGCCGCGGGATGCCCGGCGCCGGTCCCTCCTCGAGAATCTTCTGATGGCGGCGCTGCATCGAGCAATCGCGCTCGCCGAGATAGATCGCGTTGCGGAACTCGTCGGCGAGCACCTGGATCTCGATGTGCCTCGGGTTTTCGAGGAATTTCTCGAGGTAGACCGAGGGATTGCCGAACGCGGTCTGCGCCTCGCTGCGGGTCATCGTGACCGCATTGGGCAGGGCAGCCTCGGTGTGGACCACGCGCATCCCGCGCCCGCCGCCGCCGCCCGCCGCCTTGACGATCACCGGGTAGCCGATGGTGCGGGCGATGCGCACGACCTCCTTCGGATCGTCGGGCAGGGCGCCCTCGGAGCCGGGCACGACCGGCACCCCGGCCTTGCGCATCGCGTCCTTGGCCGAGACCTTGTCGCCCATCAGCCGGATGGTCTCGGGGCGCGGTCCGATGAACACGAAGCCGCTCTTCTCGACCCGCTCGGCGAAGTCGGCGTTTTCCGACAGGAAGCCATAGCCCGGGTGGATGGCCTCGGCGTCGGTCACCTCGGCGGCGCTGATGATCGCCGGGATGTTCAGGTAGCTGTCACGTGAGGGCGGCGGGCCGATGCAGACCGACTCATCGGCGAGCTTGACGTACTTGGCTTCGGTGTCGGCCTCGGAGTGCACGACCACGGTCTTGATGCCGAGTTCCCGGCAGGCGCGCTGAACCCGCAGGGCGATTTCGCCGCGGTTGGCGATCAGGATCTTCTCGAACATGCTGGTCTTACTCGATCTCGAAGAGCGGCTGGCCGTACTCGACCGGCTGGCCGTTCTCGACGAGGATCGCGCGGATCGTGCCGGCCTTGTCGGCCTCGATCTCGTTGAGGAGCTTCATCGCCTCGATGATGCACAGGGTGTCGCCGGGTTTGACCACCGAGCCCACACTCACGAAGGGTTCGGCGCCGGGCTGTCCCGCGCGGTAGAAGGTGCCGACCATCGGGGACTTCACGAGGTGGCCCGCAGACGCGGCGACCTCGACCGGTGCCGCTGCGGGCGTCACCGGAGCGGCGGCCATCGACGCCATCGGCGCCGCCTGCATCATCACCGGGGCGGCTTGCATCAGGCCGGCGGCTTGCAGCGGCGCCTTGACGATGCGCACCTTGCCCTCGCCCTCGGTGATCTCGAGTTCGGAGATGCCCGATTCGGCCACGAGATCGATGAGGGTTTTCAGCTTGCGGAGATCCATGGGTCTGCCTCGGTCTGGGTCAGGTCGTCTGGCCGGTGCGGATCGCGTGCTGCAGCGCGTAGCCGTAGCCGGCCGGCCCGAGGCCGGCGATCACGCCGACCGCGAGTTCGGACAGGTAGGAGTGATGGCGGAAGGCTTCCCGCCGATGGATGTTGCTCAGGTGGACTTCGATGAAGGGCACGGCCACCGCCGCGAGCGCGTCGCGGATGGCCACGCTGGTGTGGGTGTAGGCCCCGGGGTTGATGAGGATGAAATCGACGCGCGCAGCCAGGGCCTGCTGAATACGGTCAACCAGTGCGCCTTCATGATTCGACTGGAAGCTTTCCAGACCGACGCCCGCTCGCAGGGCCTGGGCGGCGAGGTCGCGATCGATGTCGGCGAGGGTGGCCGAGCCGTAGATGCCTGGCTCGCGCACCCCGAGCATGTTGAGGTTGGGGCCGTGAATCACCCAGATCAGCATTCGAGCTCCCGGAGCGGCGCGGATTGTGCGCCTGCGAGGTGAAAATGTCTACCGATGCGCCGAATTGCGATCCGTAAACAGATGATGCGCGGGGTTAGCGAAGAAGGGGCTCGACGACCTTGCGCAGTTGATCGAGGCGGACGCGCCCGAGAATGCGCTTGGCGATCTGACGGTCTGGCGCGATGACCACGGTGAAGGGGAGTGCGCCGCTGCTGTTGCCGAAGCGTCGGGAGAGCTCGGTGCCGCCCATGCCGCCGACGAGCAGAGGATAGGGGAATCGGTGCTTCGAGGCAAATTCGCGGATGTTGTCGGGTGAATCGATGCCGATACCGATGACCCGTCCGTTGCGGCCGGCGATCTCCCGGTGCAGGGTCGCGAGATCCGGCATCTCCTCGATGCAGGGCGGGCACCAGGTCGCCCAGAAGTTGAGGACCACCGTCTGGCCGGCCGTCGCGGCAAGCGCATAGGCCTTGCCTTCGGCGTCGGGCAGGCTGAGTTGCTGCAGCAGCACGACGGCGTCGGCGTCGGCGGAGCCAGGTTGCAGCCGGTACAGCGCCACGCCGCCGCCGGCCGCCAGCGCGGCGAGGGCCACCCCGCCGAGCAGCCAGCGCCGCCGTCGGCGTGGTGCCGACGGTGCGCTTGGCGGCGTCGGCGCGTTCATGGCTCGGCGCGCAGGCGTGCGGCCAGCGCCGCCCGGTCGCCGCGCAGAGGGCCCGCCGGCCCGTCCCGCAGCGCGCCGCGCAGGTCGTCGGGGTCGTAGAGTGAAAGCAGCACCGGCACATCGTGCCACTCGAAGGCCAGCGCCTCGATCGCCTCCCCGCTGCGAAAGTGGGCGATGGTCTCGACATCGGCATCGATGCCGCGGTCGAGCAGCCAGTAGCTGACTTCCTTGGGGTTGTCCGGAAAGAGCTGCAGGTGGAGCGGCGCATGGCCGGCGGCGATGCCCTTCCAGGCTGCGCCGGTGACCAGGGGCCGGAACGCGGCGAGCGCTTCCATCAGGGCGAGGCCGGTTTCGCGCAGCATCTGCACCCTCGCGCCGTGATCCTCGTCGAAAAGATCGAGATGTTCGCGCAGCGCCTCGTCGATCTCGTCGGCATCCGGCAGCGACCCGCGCGGCGGTCGGGTGCCGCAGCACTGCGCGACCGCCTTGCGCAGGGCGGCGCCATAGTCGAGCCCGCCGTCGGCGATCTGGACGGCCGCCGCGGCGGCGATTTCGGCACGCAGGCGTGAGGGGCTGTGATCCATTGGGGGATGGTAACCGAGCCCCTGTGACGGGTCGCTTTCGGCCCCTCGGGTAAACTTCCCACCCCATGCACATCCATGTCCTGGGCGTCTGCGGCACCTTCATGGGAGGACTTGCCGCGATTGCGCGCGAGGCCGGGCATCGCGTGACCGGCTGCGACGCGAACGTCTATCCGCCCATGAGCGATCAGCTGCGCGCGCTTGGCATCGAGCTGATCGAAGGCTGGGATCCTGCCCAGCGCGCGCTTCGCCCCGACATCTGGGTGGTGGGCAATGTGGTCTCCCGCGGCAACCCGCTGATGGAGGCGATCCTCGACGCCGGTGATGCCTATGTCTCGGGTCCGCAGTGGCTTGCCGAGCAGGTGCTGCGGGGGCGCTGGGTGCTCGGTGTGGCGGGAACTCACGGCAAGACCACCACCGCGTCGATGCTGGCCTGGATCCTGCAGGCCGCCGGTCGCGAGCCGGGCTTTCTGATCGGCGGGCTGCCGCGCAACTTTCCGGTGTCGGCGCGGCTGGGCGCCTCGCCGCTCTTCGTGATCGAGGCCGACGAATATGACACCGCCTTCTTCGACAAGCGCTCGAAGTTCGTCCACTACCGGCCGCGCACCGCGATCCTGAACAACCTCGAGTACGACCACGCCGATATCTTCCCGGATCTCGCGGCGATCGAGACCCAGTTCCACCACCTGGTGCGCACGATGCCCCGCAGCGGGCGGCTGGTGGTCAACGGTGCCGATGCGGCGCTCGCGCGGGTACTCGCGCGCGGACTCTGGAGCGAATGTGTGCGCTTCGGCGTGCCCGATGGCTGGCATCTCGGCGCGGTCGCCGAAGAGGCCGAGGCGAGCCGCTTCGAGGTCCGTGAGGCCGGCCAGCTTCACGGCGTGTGCCGGCTCGCGCTGGCCGGTGCGCACAGCCGCAGCAATGCACTGGCGGCGATCGCCGCCGCGGCGCATGCCGGGGTGGCCCCAGGTGAGGCGATCGCCGCGCTCGCCGAGTTCAACGGCGTACGACGGCGACTCGAGCTGCGCGGCACGGCTGCCGGGGTCGCGGTCTACGACGACTTCGCGCATCACCCGACCGCCATCGAGACCACGGTGGCCGGGCTGCGGGCCCGCATCGGCGATGGCCGGCGCATCCTCGCGGTGCTCGAGCCGCGCTCCAACACCATGAAGCTCGGGGCGATGGCCGCGCGTCTGGCGCCCAGTCTGGCCGAGGCCGACCGCATCTTCTGTCATGCCGGCGGGCTCGGCTGGGATGTGGCCGCAGCGCTCGCGTCGCTGGGCGACCGGGTGGCGGTGCGTGAGGACGTCGGCGCGCTGGTCGAGGCGATCGTCGCCCAGGCCCGCGCGGGCGACGCGGTGCTGGTGATGAGCAACGGCGGCTTCGGCGGCATCCATGATCGGTTGTTGCGGGCCCTGCGCGATCGGGAGGCCTCGTGAGCACACCCGACACCGGCGCCGGGCGGGCGCCCGCGGCGACAGCGGCCGCTCCGCCACCGCGCATCGTCTACCTGCACGGCTTTCGCTCCTCGCCCCAGTCCTTCAAGGCGCGGCTGCTCGGCGAGCGCATGCAGGCGCTCGGCGTCGCCGGGTGCTGGCACTGCCCGGCGCTGCCGGCATCGCCGCGCGAGGCTGTTGCTGGCGTGCTGGCGCAGTTCGCGCCCGGCCCGCGCGACACGCTGATCGGCAGCTCGCTGGGTGGCTTCTACGCCACCTGGATCGCCGAGCGCACCGGCTGCCGGGCCGTCCTGCTCAACCCGGCGGTCCGTCCGGCCAGCGGGCTGGCAGCCTGGGTCGGCGAGCACCCGCTCTACCACGGCGGCGGCAGTTTCCGCTTCGAGGCCGCCTATCTCGACGAGCTGCGGGCGATGGAAACCGCGATCACGCTACCGCAGCGCTACTTTCTCGTGGCCGCCACCGGTGACGAATTGCTCGACTGGCGCGAGATGGTCGCGCACTACCCGGGCGCGAGGCACCGGGTGATCCAGGGCAGTGACCACGGCCTATCGGACTTCGCCGACTACCAGGACGAGGTCCTGGCCTTTGCCGGCATCGACCCACGGATCCCATCATGACCCTTCCTGCCCGACTCCACGATCGCGTGGCGATCATCACCGGTGCGGCGGCCGGCATCGGCCTGGCCACCGCGCGCCGCTATCTCGACGAAGGCGCCCGCGTGGTGGTCGCCGACATCGGCCCTGCGCGCGTCGCCGCGGCCTGTGCCGAGCTCGGCTACCCCGAACCCGATGCCGCGGACAGCCGCGTGATGGCCGGCCTGGTCGACGTGACCGACCGTGCGCAGATCGATGCCCTGGTGGCCGCCGTGCTGCAGCGCTGGGGCCGCATCGACATCCTGCTGAACAACGCCGGCATCACCCAGGACGCGCGTCTGGTCAAGATGACCGACGCGCAGTTCGACCGCGTGATCGACGTCAACCTCAAGGGCGTCTTCGAGTTCAGCCAGGCGGTCGTCCGGGTGATGAGCGAGCAGCGCCGCGGCGTGATCATCAACGCCTCGTCGGTGGTCGGCGTCTACGGCAACTTCGGTCAGACCAACTATGCGGCCACCAAGGCCGGTGTCATCGGCTTCACCAAGACCTGGGCGCGCGAACTCGGCCCACTGGGCATCCGCGTGGCCGCGGTGTGCCCTGGCTTCGTCGAGACCGGCATCCTGAAGAGCATCCCCGAGCCGGTGCTGCAGAAGATGGTCGACAAGGTGCCGATGGGCCGACTGGGCAAGCCGCAGGAGATCGCTGCGGTCTATGCCTTTCTCGCGAGCGACGATGCCAGCTACGTGAATGGTGCCGTGATCGAGGTCTCGGGCGGCATCATGCTCTGAGCGTCCGGCTTGCCGGGTCTGCCGATGCCGGGGGCCTATAATCGTCCCGGTCATGCCAAAGCACGTGCTCTTCGAGGAAGACGGTGGTCTGAAGGCCGCCACGGTGATGTCCGATGCCGGCACGAGCCTGCAGGTCGAGCATGCCTCGGGGCGTCGCACCAAGGTCAAGACCGCCCAGGTGCTGCTGCGCTTCGATGCCCCCGATCCCGGGCAGCTGATGCCGGCCGCGCAGGCGGTTGCCGGCGAGATCGACATCGATTTCCTCTGGGAATGCGCGCCGCAGGATGAGTTTGCCTTCGGCGAACTCGCGGGCGAATACTTCGGCGGCAACCCCAGCGCGGTGCAGGCCACCGGCGTGCTGATGCGGCTGGCCTCCGCGCCAGTCCACTTTCACCGCAAGGGCCGGGGGCGCTTTCGCCCCGCCCCGGCCGAGACCGTGCGTCTGGCGCTCGCGGCGCTCGAGAGGCGCCGCCAGCAGGATGCCGCCATCGCCGAGATGGTCGAGGCGATGCGCGAAAGCCGTCTGCCTGCACCGATTGCCGCCGCGGGGGCCGGCCTGCTGGTGCGCCCCGACAAGCAGTCGCTCGAGTGGCGCGCGCTCGAGCGGGCCTGCGAGAACCTGCGCCGCACGCCGGCGCGCCTGCTCCTCGAACTCGGCCTGTTCGCCGATGCCGGCGCACTGCACCTCGCGGTGTTCGAACGGGAACACTTTCCCGCCGGTCGCGGCTTTCCGTCGGTGCCCGCGGTGCCGGCAGTGGCCGAGTCGCTGCCGCTGTCGGCCGCCGAGGCCTTCTCGATCGACGACTCCACCACCACCGAGATCGACGATTGTCTGTCGGTGCAGCAGCAGCCCGACGGTCGACTTCGCGTCGGGGTGCACATCGCCGCGCCCGCACTCGCCGCCCCGCGCGACAGCCCCCTCGATACGCTCGCGCGCGAGCGGATGTCCACGGTCTACATGCCCGGCGACAAGATCACGATGCTGCCCGAGGCGGCGATCCGGCCCTATTCGCTCGACGAGGGCACCGAGCGTGCCGTGCTCTCCCTCTATGCCGACCTCGACGACAGCGGCACCATGGTGCTGGCCACCGAAAGCCGCGTCGAGCGCATCCGCGTGGCCGCGAACCTTCGCCACGACCGCCTCGATGAGGTGGTGACCGAGGCGGCGCTCGCCGATCCGGACGCGCGGTTTCCGATGGCCGATGCCCTGCGTGCCTTGTGGCGCCTGAGTCAGGGGCTGTCGGCGCAGCGCGACATCGTGCGCGGTCGGCCCGAGCCGCGCCCGCGTGCCGACTTCAGCTTCTACGTCGAGGATGGCCGCGTGCGCATCGTGCAGCGGCGCCGCGACGCCCCGCTCGATCGCATCGTGGCCGAGATGATGATCCTCGCCAACAGCCGCTGGGGTGCCTTGCTGGCCAGCCACCAGGTGCCCGGGCTGTACCGCTCGCAGCAGCTTGGGCGTGTGCGCATGGGCACGCACCCGCTGCCGCATCAGGGGCTGGGGGTGGCGCAATACCTGTGGTCGACCTCGCCGCTGCGCCGTTATGTCGATCTCGTCAATCAGCGCCAGCTGATCGCGATCGCGCAGGCCGACAAGCCGCCTTATCGGGCGAACGATGCCGACCTCTTCGCGATCCTGTCGGCCTTCGAGGCCCGCCACGACGCCTATGGCGACATCCAGACGCGCATGGAGCGTTTCTGGTGTCTGCGCTGGCTGCGCCAGGAGGGCGCCTCGCGCGTGGCCGCCGTGGTCATCCGCGAGGATCTCGTGCGGCTGGCCGAGGCGCCTTTCGTCTTCCGGATGTCCGATCTGCCGGCGCTCGCCCCCGGCCAGCGGATCGCGATCGACATCCTCGACACCGATGAACTCGAGCTCTCGCTGTCGGCGCGCTTCGTCGAGGCGCTAGCCGGCACCGACGAGGTGCCTCCCGCCGAGGACTATCCCGCCGAGGAGGGGGCCGGCGAGTCGGTCGAGGGCACCGATGAGGCGGCGGTCGCCACCGCCGAGGCGGCCAGCGTGGCGGCATCCGATGCTGTCGCGGCTGCGAGCGGCGATGACGTCGCCGGGCCCGGCGAGCCGGCCGCCCCCGCCGGCTAGGCGAGCCCGTCGATGGCCGCGACCCTGCCCCGGCTGCCCGGCGCGATGCGCGAGCCGCTCGTCCTGGGCATTGCGGCATCGGTGCTGCTGCATGCGCTGCTGCTGGCGCTTCGCTTCGCGCCGCCCGATCCCCTGCGCTTCCTGGCCCAGGACTCCCGTCTCGAGGTGGTGCTGCTCAATGCCCGGACCACCGAGCGCCCCGAGAAGGCCGACGTGCTGGCGCAGGTCGACATGAGCGCGGGCGGCGAGCATGACCAGGGGCGCGCACGCTCCCCGCTGAAGGCCGAGCGCGAGGCGGTCGACGCCACCGAACTCGTCGAGCAGCGCCGTCGTGTCGAGCAGCTCGAGCAGCAGCAGCGCTGGCTCGCCGCGCTGTCCAGCGGCAAGGATCCCGCCCCGCCACCCGATCGCAGCACGCCGGCGCCGGTGCCGCCCTTCGCGGGCGATGCGCCTACCGAGGTCGAGCGCGCCATCGCGCGCCTGCAGGCGCAGATCGACAAACAGATCTCCGACTACAACAAGCGCCCGCGGCGCCTCACTTTCGGGGTCAACGCGGTCGGCGTCGCCTATGCGCGCTACGTCGCCGACTGGGCCGCGCGCATCGAGCGCATCGGCACCGAGCGCTACCCGCCCCAGGCACGCGGCCGCCTCTATGGTTCGCTGCTGATCACCGTCGAGATCGACCGTCACGGCAACGTGCTCGACGTTGTCCTCAACCGCCAGTCGCCCCACGAGGTGCTCAACCGCGCGGTGCGCGACATCGTCTACGCCGGCGCGCCCTACGAGCCTTTCCCCGCCGAGATGGCGCGCGAAGGCGACATCCTCCAGATCGTGCGTACCTGGACCTTCACCCGCGAGGGCGTGGCCACCGAAGCCGCGAGCACACCATGACCGACCGTTACGCCGTTGTCGGCAACCCGATCGCCCACAGCCGCTCGCCGGCCATCCACGCGCGCTTCGCCGCCCAGACCGGCCAGGACCTGCGCTACGAGGCGCTGCTCGCGCCGCTCGACGGTTTCGAGGCGGTGGTGCGCGATTTCGCAGCCGCCGGGGGTTGCGGCCTCAACGTCACGGTGCCCTTCAAGGAGCGGGCCTTCGCGCTGGCCGATCGCCGTTCGCCGCGCGCGCAGGCGGCCGGTGCGGCCAATACGCTGATCTTCGCCTCGTGCGAGGTGCTCGCCGACAACACCGACGGGGTGGGGCTGGTGCGCGACCTCACCGCGCGTCATGGCCTCGCCCTGGCCGGTGCCTCCGTGCTGCTGCTGGGCGCCGGCGGTGCGGCCAGCGGCGTGATCGAGCCGCTGCTGGCCGCCGGGGTGCGCGAGTTGCGCATTCTCAACCGGACGGCCGAGCGGGCCCAGGCCCTGGCGGCGCGCTTTGCCGACCCGCGGCTGAGCGGCGCGGGCTTCGAGGGGCTCACCGATGCGGCGCGGCAGGGTGCAGTCCTGATCAATGCCACCTCCGCGGGGCTGGCAGGCGAGGCGCCGCCGGTGCCAGCAGCCGTCTTCGAGGCCTCGTGCTTTGCCTACGACATGGTGTACGGCGCGCAGCCCACGGCCTTTCTGCGCGCAGCCGCGGCGGCAGGCTGCCCGGCGATGGCCGACGGGCTGGGCATGCTCGTCGAGCAGGCCGCGGAGTCCTTCCGGCTCTGGCGCGGGGTGATGCCCGACACCGAACCGGTCTATCGGGCGCTGCGCGAAGCCATCGGCCGGCCATGAGCCCGCCGGTCCGGCGGCCGATGGGGTGGCTGGCGGGGCGGCGTTGCGCGCGACCGTGGGCCGGGTCCTGAAACCCACGCGCCGGCGACCCGGCCGCGTGCTTGCACGCTGGCTGCTGCGCCTGCTTCTGCTGGCCGTGCTCGCGGTGATCGCCGTGCAGCTCTGGTTCTTCGCGCAGGTGCTGTGGTGGGCGATGGTCGATCCGAGCGACTCCGCCTTCATGCGCGCCGAGCGCGAGCGTCTGGCGCAGGCCCGGCCGGCCCTGAAGATGCGGCACACCTGGGTGCCCTATGAACGCATCTCGATCCACCTCAAGCGCGCGGTGATCGCCGCGGAAGACGCGAACTTCACCGAGCACGACGGGATCGACTGGGATGCGATCGACAAGGCGCGCGAGGCCAACCGCCGCAAGGGCAAGGTGGTGCGCGGCGGGTCCACGATCACGATGCAGCTTGCGAAGAACCTCTTCCTGTCGGGGGAGCGCAGCTATGTGCGCAAGGCGCAGGAGCTGGTCATCACGATGATGATCGAGGCGGTGATGAGCAAGCGGCGCATTCTCGAGCTCTACCTCAATCTGGCCGAATGGGGAGAGGGCGTGTTCGGCTGCGAGGCCGGGGCGCGCCATCACTTCGGGGTCAGCGCCGCGCAGGTCGGGCCGGCGCAGGCTGCCCGGATGGCGGCGATGCTGCCGCGGCCGCGGTACTACGACCGCAACCGCAGCACGCCCTACCTGGAGCGGCGCAGCGCCACCATCCAGCGCTGGGCGCTGGACGTCGCGCCGCCCTGAAGCCGCGTCGCGCCCGCGTCACCCGCCGGGCCTACAATCGCGCACCATGGCCGAACCCGAGTTTCCGTCCAACGTCGTCGAGCCGCCGGCGCCGCCGCCCGAGCCGGCCCGTCAGCCGCGCGATCCGGAGGCGGCCTCACGCGCGCTGCAGGCGGTGCAGGAGATGCTGCGCCGGCACCACGTGGTGTTCGAGCTCGCGCGCCGGCAGCGCTACGGTGAGGGCGAAGATCGCCATGAGCTGGTCGAGTCGCTGGTGCACCGGCAGGCGCAGGCCGAGCTGCGCGCTCGTCTGGAGCCGATGCACCCGGCCGACATCGCCTACATCCTCGAGGCGCTGCCGCTCGGCGAGCGGCTGACCGTCTGGGATCTGGTCAAGGCCGAGCGCGACGGCGAGATCCTGCTCGAGGTCTCCGACTCGGTTCGCGAGACCCTGATCGAGTCGATGGACCGCGACGAGCTGGTCGACGCGGTCGAGTCGCTCGACGCCGACGAGATCGCCGACCTTGCCCCCGATCTGCCGAGCGACGTCGTCGAGGAGGTCCGCCAGCAGCTCAGCCAGGCCGAGCGCGATCAGCTGCGTGCCGCGATGTCCTACCCCGAAGACTCGGTGGGCGCGCGGATGGATTTCGAGGTGCTGTCGGTCCGCGAGGACATGAACCTCGAGGCGGTGCTGCGCGAGCTGCGGCGCCTCGAGCAGCTGCCCGAGAACACCGACCAGATCTTCGTCGTCGACCGCGATGGCGTGCTGCGCGGCGCGCTGCGCGTGGACAGCCTGCTCACCAACGAGCCCGAGGTCATGGTGGTCGACGTGATGCGCGCCGACGTGCTCACGCTGCAGGCGCTCGACAGCCAGTCGGATGCCGCGCAGGCCTTCGAGCGCTACGACCTGGTCTCGGCGCCGGTCATCGACCCGCACGGCAGGCTGCTCGGGCGGCTCACCGTGGCCGAAGTGGTCGACGTGATCCGCGAGGAGGGCGAGGCCGACATGCTCCAGAAGGCCGGTCTGCGCGAGGAGGAGGATCTCTTCTCGAGCGTGTGGAGCTCGGCGCGCAATCGCTGGCTGTGGCTGGCGCTCAACCTGTGCACCGCCTTCTTCGCGTCGCGGGTGATCGGCAGCTTCGAAGGCACGATCGAGAAGGTGGTGGCGCTCGCCGCGCTGATGCCGATCGTCGCCGGCATCGCCGGCAACTCCGGCAACCAGACCATGACGCTGATCATCCGCTCGCTCGCGCTCGGCCAGGTCAACGCCGCCAACGCCCGCCGGCTCCTCACCAAGGAACTCGCGATCGCCGGGCTCAACGGCATCGTCTGGGGCGGCATCGCGGGGCTCTTCGCCTGGTGGCTCTACAGCGACACCCCGCAGGGCCTGACGCTCGGCCTGACGATGATGCTCGCGATGATCCTGAACCTGATCGTTGGCGCACTGATCGCGATGGCCGTGCCGCTCGGCCTGCAGCGGCTGGGCCGTGACCCGGCGATGGGCTCCTCGGTGCTGCTCACCTTCAGCACCGACAGCATGGGCTTCTTCATCTTCCTGGGCCTGGCCACGCTCTTCTTCCACTGAGCGAAGTGGTCGCCTCGACCCCGGCTTTTCGACGCTTGCCGCCGGGCGGCGGGGCCTAAAGTTCTCGAGGGGATCGCCGTCGGGGCGATCACGCGCCGGCGTGCCGGCGGTTATCGGGAACGGGTTCATGCTTCCAGCGGGCATCAGGTTTCAGTCTTCGCACAAGCCGGCGGCGGCCATGACAGCCCGTGGCGGGCGCCTCGGGCAGGCTGAAGCCCAGTGGCGCAAGGGCGTGAGGGCGTCGGACGAGGGGCGTTGGGCCGATGCATGTCGGCTGTTCGCGCAGGCGGCGCGGCTTGCACCCGACGATGCGGTCTTCTGGCTGAATCTCGCCCAGGCGCATCGCAAGCTTGGCGAACTGCCCGGCGCCGAGGCCGCGGCGCGGCGCGCCTTCGAGCTCAACCCCGCGGATCTGCTGGCCTGCAAGCTGTTGGGTACGACGCTCGCTGAGCAGCGCCGTCATGCCGAGGCGGCTGCGGTCTTTGCGTCGCTGCCTGCCTCGGTGACCCGCGATCACGACTTTCACTGCGTGTTCGGCGAGGCACTCTACTGGGACGGGCGCTACACCGAGGCGACCGAGCAGTTCATTCTCTCGTTCACCTGCAAGCCCGACCACGTGCCTGCGCATGCCCGGCTGTCCAACGCCTTCTCGCGGCTGGGCATGCACGAGGAATCGGCGGAATGCCTGCGCACGATCACGCTGCTGCAGCCCTGGGATGCGCAGGCGCTCGGCAACCTGATCCACCAGAACCAGCAGGCCTGCCGCTGGGATACGCTGGCGCAGGACACCGTCGAACTAGGCACCGTGATCGCCGAGCGCGATCCGCCCCAGACCACGCCTTTCACCTTCCTGATGGTGGACAGCAGCGAGGCGCAACAGCGCCGGGTGGCCGAGATCTCGGCGCGCTATGAATTCGGCGGCATCGCCCCGCTGCCCGCGGATCCGCGGCCGCCCCGACCGATCGGCGAGCGGCTGCGCATCGGCTACGTGTCGTCCGACTTCCAGAACCACGCGACCTCGATGCTGATCACCGAGGTACTGGAGCGTCATGATCGCAGCCACTTCGAGGTGTTTCTCTACTCCTGCGCGCCCGATGATGGGTCGGCCTGGCGCAAGCGGGTTCAGGCCTCGTCAGAGCACTGGATCGATGCCTCGAAGATCTCCGATCATGATCTGGCGCGCCGGATCCGGGCCGATGGCATCGAACCAGT